>X42_Goitered_Gazelle__coassemble_10_pt1 | contig 103573 bp, 93 predicted proteins | sample X42_Goitered_Gazelle__metabat2_low_PE_005 | metagenome-assembled genome bin X42_Goitered_Gazelle
CAAATGTAACATGGATGGAAGGTATGTTTTCAGGTTGTTCGGGATTGACAAGCTTAGATGTAAGTGGATTTGATACGTCAAATGTAACATGGATGGAAGGTATGTTTTCAGGTTGTTCGGGATTGACAAGCTTGGATGTAAGTGGATTTAATACTTCAAAAGTTAAGAAAATGAAAGATATGTTTAAAAACTGTTCAAGTTTAGAATATTTAGATTTAAGTAGTTTTGATATGTCTAATGTGGAGTGGGATTTGTCGAGGTATATTAATAAGACATTAAAATATAGAACGATTTTTTTGATTGAAGGATGCGAGAATCTAGAAACGATAAAAACGCCTAAAAATATAATGGAGGGTTACCTCATACTTATTAGTCTGCCGGATTCGTTTTATGACGAAAATAATAATCTTATGTCTAGTTTTGGCGATGATGATTGTAATAAAACACTCACACGTAGAGTTGGTAGTTGGGTGAAAGAAGATGGTGCATGGTATTACATAGATCAAAAAGGAGCAATGATAACCGGCTGGGTAAAAGATGGAGAAACATGGTATTATTTGCGCCCATCTGGTGAGATGGCGACCGGCTGGATATGTCCAATTTATGGAGAAGAAACATGGTATTATCTGCAACCATCAGGAGCAATGGCAACTGGCTGGGTAAAAGACGGAGGCATTTGGTATTATCTAAAAGATTCAGGAGCAATGGCAACCGGTTGGGTAAATGATGGTGGCACTTGGTACTATATGGATAAAAGCGGAGCGATGCAGACTGGCTGGGTAAATGATGGTGGCACCTGGTACTATATGAATGGAAGCGGAGCAATGCAGATCGGCTGGATAAAAGACGGAGGCATTTGGTATTATCTAAAAGATTCAGGGGCAATGGCAACTGGTTGGGTAAATGATGGTGGCACCTGGTACTATATGAATGGAAGCGGAGCAATGCAGACCGGCTGGATAAAAGACGGAGGCATTTGGTATTATCTAAAAGATTCAGGAGCAATGGCAACTGGTTGGATAAATGATGGTGACATCTGGTATTACATGAATGGAAGCGGAGCAATGCAGACTGGTTGGATTATGTCTGGTGGAAAATGGTATTATTTATACGGAAGTGGTGCAATGGCTTCAAATACATGGATTGGTAGCTATTATGTAAATGCAAGTGGTGCATGGGTACAGTAGTAAATTCTATTGAAGAATTCTAACAAAAGATGTAAAGTCTAAGAAGGTGTTTTTAATAACACCTTCTTTTATATCAATTGCTCAAATTTCACATATTCGAATTGTGAATGTCTTACAAAAAATCAAATAGTATTTGTACTTCAGATGTATTTATATTATTCTTTGTTTAAGAGCAAATATTTTTGGTTCGTTTGTCTGGGGATGCAATAGGACTGAAATCTTTTCACTCTGTTTCGTCTAGAGGTAAGGACGAAATCTTTAGCAGTTCGCTAAAATTTCAAATAATTAAAAATTTAATACGGAGGATAGATAAAATGAGTTACACGACAAAACCATTTGAAGAGTTAGATATTATGGATGACTTTTTGATGAATGCTACAGCAGATGATGAGGAGGTTGGAGAAGAATTTAGCAAAACTCTCTTACAAGGATTATTGCAAAGAGAAATTGGAAAGGTGCAAATTAGTATACAAAAAGTAATATTTGCTAATACACCAAATCATAGAGGAATCCGATTAGATATTGAAGTTAATGAATATGAAGATATTGGAGGAAAATCTGTTATAAAGAATATTTATGATATTGAACCAAATAAAAGACAAGATGTAAATTTACCAAAACACAATCGTTTTTATCAAGCAAAGATAGATAGTAGAAATCTTATGTCTGGGGAAAAAGACTTTGATAATTTGCCTAATTTATTCGTGATTATGATTACGGATTATGACCCATTCGGTTATGATTACATGATGTATACTGTTTATAATCAATGTGAGGAAGTTCCACAACTAAATTACGAGGATGGTTTAAAGTTTATTTATTTTAATACTACAGGAACTAAGGGGGGCAATCCTTCTATCAAGAAGTTGCTAAATTTTATTCAAGATAGTACAATAAGAAATGTAACAGACGAAGTAACAAAAAAGCTTCATGATTGTATTAGTAAGGTGAAAATATCGCCAGAAGTGAGGATGGAATATATGAAGTGGGATGCAATGATTTATTACGAGAGACGAGATGCGAAAAACGAAGGAAAGATAGAAGGAAAGATAGAAGCCATCCTTGATTTGCTAGGAGAATTTGGTGTTGTTTCAGAAGAGTTGCGAGAAACTATTTCAAAAGAAAACGATTTAGAAAAGATTAAAGAATGGCTAAAATTAGCAGCAAAGGTGAATTCTATTGAAGAATTTGCAGGAAAGATGTGAGAAATGACAGAATTACAACAATATATAAATTCCATGCTAAAAGCAGATATGCAAAAAATCATTCTCAGCAATCCTTTTAGCAAATCAGAAGAATATAAAAAAATCATCATAGAAAATAAAGGCAAAGCCTATCAAATCGCCAAATATACCGACAAACAGGTCTTCCACGAAAATATCACACAGGAGGAATTGTTTGACCGCTGTTTTGTGCTAGCAGAAAATCATTACAAGCAAATCAATGGTATGTCTGCGGCAGAAGAACACATTATCCTTATTTCGAAAAAAGGAAAATGTAACTACAAGGTAAAGAAGATTGCCGCAGATGCAGTGAAACTCTCTGCAAAATCACAGGGACATAATCGCCAAAAAAATTATATCCTCAAAGAAGGCATGAACATTGCTCCACTTGTAGACATGGGTGTATTTACCAAGGATGGCAAAGTGGTAAATGCCATGTATGATAAATACAAACAGATTAACCGTTTCATCGAAATTATCGATGATGAGGTATCCGACTTAAATGTTGAAGAACTAAATGTTATCGACTTTGGATGTGGAAAGTCGTACCTGACTTTTGTAGTGTACTACTATCTTACCGAGGTGATGAATCTCAAGGTAAATATGATAGGACTTGACCTCAAGGAAGACGTTATTAAAAAATGTAACGAAGCAGCAAAGAAGTACAACTACACCAACCTGAAATTCGAAGTAGGAGATGTAAATGGTTTTAAAGCCCCATTTGATGTGGATATGGTAATCACACTTCACGCCTGTGATACAGCAACAGATTATGCACTTTACAATGCAATTCAGTGGAAGTCAAAAATGATTTTCTCTGTTCCATGTTGTCAGCATGAATTAAACAAGCAGATAAAACCACAAGAGTTAAACATTCTTTCTCGTTACGGTATTATCAAGGAACGTTTCTCGGCCTTAGCAACAGATGCAATCAGAGCAAATCTTCTGGAGTATAGCGGATACAAAACACAGCTTTTAGAATTTATCGATTTTGAGCATACACCAAAGAATATATTGATTCGTGCGGTTCGTAGACCGATTATGCCAAAGCAAGTGAAGGAAAATATGCTAAAAGAAGTCCATGCGATGATGGATGAATTTGCATTTGAGCCTACCTTGTATAAATTATTAGAGCTACACAAAGAGGATTAGGAATACAGTATGAAATAAAGGGATAAAATCGTCCATATTTTTACAATATGGGCGATTTTTCTTGACCTTCCCCTTGGGTTATGGTGTACTTTTACCATGTGCTCAAGGGGATTTTTTGAAATGCATAAGAAATGAGGTCAGGATATGACAATCAAAGAAGTAGAAAAATTAACAGGTTTAACTGCAAAAAGTATTCGTTACTACGAAGACAAAGGGCTGCTTACGGTTGAGCGTAACGAAGACAATGATTATCGTAGTTACTCTGAAATAGAAGTCAATCGGTTAAGAAAAATCAAACTTTTGCGTTATCTGGAATTTAGTGTAGAAGAAGTGAAAACAATGCTGGATATGGAACCAAATACTTTTGAAAAAGTGCTTCGAGAAAAGGCAGACGCGTATGAAGATATGCGAGACCGCTACAAAGATAAACGGGAACTTTGTCTCTCTTTGACAAAAGACTGCAAAAAAGACAAAGAGATTTTAAACATGGTTGTAACAGAATATAATGAGTTTATCCAGAATATTGAAAGCGAAGAAATGAAGGAATCCATAGAAGAACTTAAAACCTTGGGAACTCCAAGTTTTTCTCTTACAATGCTTTGGACACTCATTTTCATAGGTCCAATTATGTCGCTATTTATAAACATTAGTGAAGGAAACTTAGAAGATTTGATGCTAAATGCGGGACTTGCAATAGTAAGTACGGTGCTTATTACAATAAGCTGGATTTTCTATTTCGTACAGCGTCGTAAACATAAGGACCGCGTGAAAAAGAAAAATAGAGCGCATATTTGGATTTTTCCAATGCTTATTCTTAGTATTTTTTTCTGCATTTTTCTCATGATGAAAATGATGGAAGTATTAGAACAAGTGCTTATAGCTGAAAACTTCTTGTTCTATAGTTATCCTCAATGGGCAGAATATGGAATAGCATGGATTGTAGTTGTAAGTTTTGTGGTATGTGGACTATTAGTGTTTGCCCAAATAACAGAAAAAAGTGGGAATAAGCAGGATGCGGTCGAATGTGCATCATGGCTATGGAGTCATATGGGAAAATGGAAATATGCGGTAGTTGCTGCTGTGTTGCTTGCCCTTTACATATGCGCCACTAGTTTTACTGTAGTGACCGAGGATGCGATTATCTGTCATTCGCCAATTCATCCAACAGGGGTGAGCTATAGCTATTCTGATGTAGAAAAAATCACAGCTGGTGTAGGACAAAAAAGACTAACCCGCAAAGAGTATGAACGAAAAGGAAGGTTTTTCTATCAGATAAATTTGGATGGAAAAATAATTACATTTACAACAAGTGCTTCTTCAAATGGAGAGATTGAAAGATACGTAGAACACACCTACCTCTGGTTCGAAGAATTCGACCAGAAACTCGTAGACCTTGGTATCCCAAAAGAAAGCGATTCCGCTGGCTACGAAAACATCGAAATGGACCAGGAGTACATCGACCGCTTCTATCATATCCTAGAGAACCATTAGAGGCGACAGAAGCTTTCAGAACATGAAATAACGGATTTGCATAGAAAGAAATTTTTTTAGAAAAAGTAAGAAATGGGCTAGGTTATATATTGGATGAACACCTTTAGCGGCCCGTCGTTACTTATATGAGCGACGACTATGCTCGTTGCGAATTTAGTAACGCAACGAGGACGCTAAGAACGGAAGTGTGTGTGAAAGCAATATATAACCTAGCCCATTTCGTATTATTTAGAAATTCTCTTTTTGTGCAAACTCGCTACATAGTTCCAAAAATACGGTCGCCTGCATCACCAAGTCCTGGGCAGATGTAAGCATTTTCATTTAATTCGCGGTCTAAGTTGCCAACGAAAATTTTTACATCTGGATGTGCTGCTGCAAGTTTTTCTAAGCCTTCTGGAGCTGCAATAACGCAAAGGAAGGTGATATCTTTGCCACCACGTCCTTTAATTAAATTGATTGCATCAATGGCAGAGCCGCCAGTTGCAAGCATTGGGTCTACAACGAAAATCTTTCTTTCTTCAATAGAGGAAGGTAATTTGCAGAAGTATTCGTGTGGTTCGAAGGTTTCTTCATCACGATACATGCCGATGTGTCCAACCTTTGCAGTAGGCATAAGTTTTAAAAGTCCGCCTACTAAACCAAGACCTGCACGAAGAATTGGAACAATAGCCTGCTTTTTACCAGCGATTACTGGACACATGGCAGTTTCGATAGGCGTCTTGATTTCTACTTCTTCAAGTTCTAGGTCTCTTAAGGCTTCATAACCGACTAGCATAGAGATTTCCTCTACGATTGCACGGAATTCATTCGTTCCAGTGTTTTTATTTCTAAGCATTGTGATTTTGTGTTTTACCAATGGATGGTCACAGATTACGATATTTTCATTTCCGTTATACATGAGTATCGCTTCCTTTCATTTGTTTTCTATATTCTATTTTATCCATATGAATCTAGTATTTCAAGTGTAATATAAGGATAACTAACCTACTATCGGAATAAAGAGCCCAAGTGCAGGAGGTGCGATTGTAAATATGATAAACAGTACAATAAAGATAATCAAAATTACAATTGCGAGTTTCACACTAATTGTATTGCACATATGGGCTACTTTCTTTTCTGTCCCAAAAGCAAAGGCCACACCAAGAAGGAAGATAAGGATGTTCAGCCATGCAAGCTGGAAGCCAAGTACGCCGGTTAGAGTATAGTAAACTACCACAATAAATGCCATACCTGCCAAAATACCGAGAGTTCGTGCTGGCAGAAAACATAGATTATTCTTTTGCGTGGTGAACAAATCCCAGAGGGTAAGTACAAGCATTGGGAAAAATAGAAGCTTTAAGTGCTCCCAGATAGATTCGTTCACCAATGCAAATAAACCCACAATAGGGTTTCCTCCGGAAAGTTCATAAGCGAAATGTAAAAAGACGCCCAAAAGTACAACAAAGAGATAGCGAAGGATAATTCGAGTTCGATTATTCATAGTACTACTCCTGATAAAATATTTTACTATTAATATATGCAGCTTTTGGGGCTCTGTTTATTTCATTTGAATATAAAATATTTACTTGTTAATTTTGATAATTTACCTGTCAGTATGAAACTATTGCAAGTAAATTCAAGATTTGGTATCTTCATTTCAGCAGATAAAACTGCTTGCAGATAGATATAAATGAGAGAATTAGGAGGACAGAAATGAGTTTCTTAGCAAATATTATTTGGTTTATTTTTGGCGGATGGTACACAGGTTTATCTTGGTTGGTATTAGGTCTGCTTTGGTGCATTACCATCGTGGGTATGCCATATGGTATCCAGTGTTTTAAATTCGCGAAATTATCAGCATGTCCATTTGGGAAAGAGGTGCAGTATGGTATGAGTACAGGTTCTTTCCTGCTCAATGTTTTATGGATTATTCTAACGGGTGTTCCAATGGCAATTGAACATGCACTGACAGGGTTGGTTCTTTGCTGCACTATCATTGGAATTCCTTTTGGACTCCAGCATCTTAAGATGGCGAAGCTGGCACTTATGCCATTTGGAGCGGAAGTAGTATAATTCTAATATAAAACTCCTTAGTATAAAAAGGTAAGAGGCGTTTCTTATGGAACGTCTCTTTTTTTTATGATATAATAAATAAACAGTATTAGAACATGAAAATAAAAAGAGAAAAGAGGGAAAATATGTCTTACGAAATCGATGAAATCCGTAAGGTAAAATTAGGCGGGGTAAATCAGAAAATCCATATTCGTGGTGAGAAGAAAAGCAACCCAGTGCTACTGTTTTTGCATGGGGGACCAGGGGTAACCAATCGTCATGGAGTTTTGGCGCGTCATAGCGATTTGTGTGATGATTTTACAATTGTCTGTTGGGATCAGAGAGGAACAGGTGGTTCTTACTGGGGTGTGAAGGACGAGAGTTTAAATTTAAACCAGTTAATTGAAGATGGTGCAGAATTGTTAGAATATCTTTGCAAATCCTTGAACAAGGAAAAGATTTTCATCCAGGGCGGAAGCTGGGGCACAGAGCTGGGAACTTATTTGTGTCTTCGTCATCCAGAACATATTGCAGGATATATCGGTAGCGGTCAGGTTGTAGATGGTGTGCTGAATGAAGAACTGAGCTATGATTTTGCGTATGCAAAAGCAAAGGAAGCCGGCAATGAAGAGGATATCAAGACATTAGAAGAAATTGGAAGACCGATAGAGGGTTGTTATCGTGAAATCTTTGATGGCATGATGACGCAACGTAAAATTATGAAAAAATACGGCGGACATTCTCTAAAAAGTAACGGAACTTATTGGACGGATACGGCACTTCCAATTATCAAGAGTAAGGAATATACCTTATTGGACAAGATTGGTGTGGCAAATGGATACAAGAGATGTCTGACTCTTATGTGGCCGACTACATGTAAGTGTAACTTTATGGCAGAGGATACTAATTTCCCAATGCCGTATTATATCTTCCAGGGAAGACATGATAACAATACTCCAAGTGCATTGGTACAGGATTATTTTGATAAGGTGCAGGCACCAGATAAGGATTTGATTTGGTTTGAAAACTCTGCACATGGACCTATGGGTGAAGAACCAGAGTTGTATAAAAAACTGCTTCGAGAAAAGTTTCTTAAGATAGCAAAGAGTTTGTAGAATACATATTAAAAAATATAAAATGTTGCATGGACTGCGGCAGAATGGAGATTATTATGAAAAAAGAATTAACTGTACCTCAGATGCTCGGTATCTGTCTAGGGGACTTTGCCAGAGCTATTTTGAGTGGGCTTATTGTAACTTATGCTTTGAAATTTTTTAACGTAACACCATCTTCAGGGTTACCACTTTTAATACCAGCTGGTATGTTGGGAACACTACGTGGTATCGGTGTGTTTTTTGATGCGCTTACAGACCCTTGGGTAGCTGGATTAAGTGATAACTGCAAGTCAAAGCATGGACGTCGAGCTCCATTTATGAGATGGGCTGCTATTCCATATGCGTTGGTTTGTCTTTTGATTTTCTTCCCACCAGATGGAGAGGTAAGTACAGCAAATATTATTTGGGTAGCCGTTATGTTACTCCTCTATTATTTGTTCTCTACATTTTATAACGTACCATTCAATGCGTTTGAACAGGAAATAGTTACAGATACGAAAAAGAGAGTATTTTTCTTTACCTTGGACTCGCTGATGTTTGTTACGGGTAGTGCGGTTATTTATGTGCTTCCAGTTATGATAAGTGCATTTAAGGGAGCTGGTATGGAGCCAATCGTGGCATGGAGAATCTCTATGGCGATATTTGCGGTTATCGGTGCAGTATGCTGCTTGATGCCAACCTTGGTTGTAAAAGAAACCGATTATATCGAAACCTATACCACGAAGAAGGTATCTATGATTGAGAGCTTTAGAGCTGCATTCTCCTATAAACACTTTGTGATTATGACGATCGGTTATTTAATTATGCAGGCAGGTTTTTCCTTCTTTAATGGTGCGCTTTTGTTCTACATCGATACACTGCTTGGACTGAATGATAGTTTTGCAACGATTGTATTAGCACTTAGTATAGTAGTAGGTGTTTGTACATATCCATTGGTAAATAAATTAGTTCGTAAAGTAGGCAAAAAACCATTGCTTTTAGGTGCGTGTATTAGTTATGTAGTAATATATCTTGGAATTTACTTCTATGAACCAATCTCAAACTTCTTTGGAACACAGCCTATTGAAGCGGGATTTATTGCATCTTTGGCGGGAGAAGGGGCACAGTTTGGTTCCGTAGTGGTTGCATTTTTAATTGGTATAGGAGTGGCATTCCCTATTGCATGTACTAATATTTTGCCACCAGCAGCATTTGCAGATATGGCACAGTATGACCGAATTAAAACAGGAACAGATCATTCTGGAATGTTTGTAGCTTCTCGTCAATTCTGTAATAAGGTCGCACAAGCGGGGGTTACAGTTATTGTATCGTATACGATGTATTTAGGAGCTACGGATAGTTATCCAACACAGTTTGGTGTTCGAATGACAGCACTTATTGCAGCAGTGCTCTTAGCTATTTCCGTATTTGTATATGCACAGTATCAGGATAAAGAAGTAGTAGATTTTATCGATGATTACAATGCAAAACAGAAGGCTGTGGCAGAAAATTAATAGAAAAGGAATCGAGAATGGAAATTCGTAAAACTCGACTAGAAGAATTAGATCAGGTGATGGAGGTTTATGCATACGCAAGAAGATTCATGGCGGAGCATAATAATCCAAACCAGTGGAAAAATAGTAAACCGACCAGAGCACAGATTGAAAGTGATATCTTGGCAGACAAGCATTATGTATGTGAAGAAAATGGACAGCTTGCAGCAGTGTTTTATTTTGCTCACGAAGCAGATCCGACCTACGCCAAGATTTATGAGGGGGCATGGTTGAATGAGGCGGCGTATTCAGTGGTACATCGTATTGCCTCATCTGGTTTGGTAAAAGGTGCAGGATCCTTTTGCATGAACTGGGCAAGTGCGCAGTGCGACAACTTGAAGATTGATACACATGCAGATAATTATGTGATGCAGAATATGCTGAAGAAGTGTGGCTTTACCCCATGCGGAACAATCTACCTAGAGGATGGAGAAGCAAGAATTGGTTTCCAAAAGGTGTGTTCGAATATTTAAATAAAGAGCGAAAGCGGCGAAATGGAGAAATTTGATGATTAAAGTAGAAAAGCTATCCTACTCTTTTCCAGAAAAAGATTTGTATAAGGAGGTGTCTTTTGCTCTTGAAGACGGCCAGCACGCGGTGCTTATCGGCAGCAATGGAACAGGAAAGACAACTCTTGTGGATATTTTGTTAAATGATGAGAAGTATCTCTACGACGGCAAGATTATTCGCGATATGGAAGGCAGAGTTGGTTATGTCAGCCAATACGAAAAAGAAGAAAAAGATCGAGAAATTACCGTGTTTGATTTTCTTGCAGAAGACTTCGTGCGACTGCAAAAGGAGAATGAAGCTGTTTGCAAAGAAATGGAAACAAATTTCGATGACATGGAAACATTGCTTGAAAAATACCAGCTTCTTTTAGATGAGTTCACAGCTATTGATGGAGATAACTATGAAAGCAATATTAAAAAGCAGTTAAAAACAGCGGGATTAATCCATACAGAGAACTTGCCGATTTCTGCGATTAGCGGAGGCGAATACAAGCTGCTTCAGGTAGTAAAGCAGATGCTACTTTTGCCAAACCTTTTGATTATGGATGAACCAGATGTGTTCCTGGACTTCGACAATCTCAATGGGCTTCGAAGCCTGATTAATTCTTACAAAGGAACGATATTGGCGATTACACACAATCGGTTTTTGTTGAATCATTGTTTTAATAAAATTTTACACTTAGAGGATACGGATATACAGGAATTTGATGGAAGCTTTGTGGAGTATAATTTCACATTGCTTGCAAAGAAAGTAGAATTACAAGAGCAGGTTGCTAAGGAACAGGCAGAAATCGAACGTAACCAGAAAATCGTAGACAAGCTTCGTGCCAATGCGACACGCGTGACGAGTGCTTCTAGAGGAAAAGCATTGCATGCTCGTGTTTCGTATTTGGAGCGTCTTGAGGCAAGACGTATCAAAGCACCATTTGTGAATTTGCGTCAGCCTAAGATTCAGTTGCCAGAGCTAGAAGAAAAGGTACTTGTAGAACAGGTAATTGATGCATCGCAGGGGTTGATGCATCCAAGTGAACAGTTGCCAGAAGAAAAGAAGGTACTTCTTCAAGTGGAAGATTATATCGTAGCTTATGAAGATGTATTGCTGGAAAATGTTCGTTTTGAGATAAAGGAAGGCGAAAAGGTAGCGATTGTTGGACCAAATGGAACGGGAAAGACGACCTTGCTTCGTGATATCTATCGTAATAATAATTCTTTTATTGCGATTGCAGAGGATGTGGAAATGGGCTTCTTGTCTCAGATTCATGGAGAGATGTTAAATGAATCCAATACGATTTATGAGGAGTTTGAAGAGGTTGGATTTGAAACCCATGGTGCGATTGCAGAATATCTAAAGGATTATTATTTTGAACCGGATATGCTATCGGCATCAATTGCACAGCTTTCGGGTGGCGAAAAGAATCTGCTTCAATTAGCAAAAATCGCAGTGAGTAAGGCAAATCTGTTGCTTTTGGATGAGCCAACCAGCCACTTAGATACCTATTCCCAGATTGCGTTAGAAAAGGCAATTGCAGAATACAAGGGGGCGGTGCTGATGGTTTCGCATGATTTCTACACCATCGCAAACTGTGTGGATTACATCCTGTTTGTCGAGGATAAATCAGTGCGAAAAATGCGTACTCGTTCCTTCCGTAAGATGATTTATGAAAAGCATTTCGACAAGGAGTATCTTGAACAGGAGCAGTTGAAAAAAGATGTGGAAACCCGTATTGAGAAATGTTTAAAAGAGAATGATTACGAAACAGCTAAAGGGCTGTGCGAGAAGCTGGAAGAAATCGTTGCGAAAATGAAATAGGATACGAAATAAAGATGTAATAAAGGGGGATAAAATGGGGGAGTTTAGTAAATTTATTTCACCAAAGCGTAGGAGTGTTCCTACACCGAAACATTTAGTGGAGGATGGGAAGTGTGTATTTGGAACGTTTGATAAGGAGTTTGAAACGATGGATTTTTTGAGTATCAAAAATCCGACCGATGCACCAGATTTCCTAAATCCGATACGACTAACACTTTGGGAAGCCACAGAGGTGCACCTAAAGGAAGGTTATATGCTGACGGCTGTTTGTAATATGGGGTTGTTTGGAGTTGCATTGACTTTGTTCTACGACCAGCGTATGCGTAAGCTCTATCGATGGCAGGAGATATTGACTGCGCCAGAAGCAGTTGTGTCACCAAACCTTATTAATGGTAGCGTTACCCATGCGCAGAGAAAGAAACTGCGTGTACATTATGTGAATAATTTCCAGGACGGTAGGGCAAATGTAGATGGTTTCTTTGAGGGAAAAGATGGAACCATAGATTATAATTTTGAACTTACCAGACTTTCAAAACCAAGTGTGGTTTCGATTCCATTTGCAGATCCAGAGGAAAGACATCGTCCGTTGTACACCCAGAAGGACTTTTTCAAAGCAAAGGGATATGTGGCGATAAATGGAAAGACCTACGAGACTACCGATGATAGTACTGCAATTATCGATGATCATCGAGGCTATTATCCACGTGTAATGCATTATGATTGGGCAACCTTTATGGGCAAGATGAACCATAAGGGAAAAGAAATGTTCTTTGCATTGAACCTCACGGAGAACCAAACGGTTCAGCCAGAGGATTATAACGAAAACCTGATTTGGTTTGAGGATGAAGTCAGTATTTTACCACCAGCGAAATTCACAAAGGACACACCAACGATAGAATTTGATGGACACGCGCGTTGGCATATTCAGGATGAGCATGACATGGTCAATCTGGATTTTGACTTATTTCAGGTTTTTGACATGGTAACTCACGCAAAGCCAGTTATCAACATTGAGTATTTTATTGTCTTCGGTGAATTTAATGGCTACGTACGTGATGAAAATGGTGAGAAATACGAATTCAGACATGTCCCAGCCATGGGCGAAGACAAGTCTGTTGTGTTCTAGATAATATAGCAAAACCCGCGGATTCAATTCCGCGGGTTTTTAAATATAAACTATTTTACAAGTTCTTTATATTGTGCAATCGCTTCATCATAAGAATGTAAACTCATCAGCCAGAATTCCTTGCTGGTTAAGTCTATATCACAAATCTTAGCAACATCTTCTACGCTTCTAACTGGAGTTTCTTTTAACATATAGTTGTATTTTTCGAGGAATGCTTGTCCTTCTTGCTGAAATTTTGCATAAAGTCCGCGGGCAAATAAGCCACCAAAAGCATATGGGAAGTTGTAGAAGCCAAGGCCGGCACTATAATAGTGTCCTTTGCATACCCACATATAAGGGTGAAGCACATCGTGATCCAAACCATCTCCGTAAGCCTCTTTCTGAGCCTCTAACATAATGTCGCATAGTTCGTCAGCAAACATAAAGTTGTCGGAACGATTGTTTACGACTTTGGATTCAAATAGGAAGCGAGAATATATGTCGCAGATAATCTGGGTTACATCACTTAGCTGTCCCTCGAGTAAAGCAAGCTTTTCTTCGTTGTTTGCGGCATGCTTAATTGCATAGTTTACAACAATGTTTTCATTGAAAGTAGAGGCTGTTTCAGCAACTGGCATAGAATACTGTGTATTCAGAGGTCTGTTGTCAAAAATCATAAAGTCGTGATAGCCATGTCCGAGTTCGTGGGCGAGGGTAACGATATCGCTCATTGTACCGGCATAGTTAGTAAGTACACGGAACTGTTTTTCGGAATCAAGTCCGGCACAGAAGGCACCGCCAACCTTACCCTCACGAGGGAAGAAATCAATCCAGTTTTCTTCAAAGGCACGGTCTACAATTTCTGCAAGACGTGGATTTTCTTTCTCAAAAATATTCATAAGGTATGCCTTAGCTTCTTCTACGGTATACATCTTGTCGCTCTTGCCCATTGGTGCAAATAAATCATACCATGGTAATCCATTTTTGTGACCGAGGGCTTCAGCTTTTGCACGTAAGTAGCTATGGAAGGATGGCATATATTCTTTCATGGCTTCTAATAACGCATCCAGCGTTGCTCGTTGCATTTTAGAATTGAACAATACCTTGTCTAAAGGAGAGGCGTGTCCACGAAGCTTGCATTCAGTTAAATCCTGCATTTTAATGCTGTTTAAGGAGAAGCAAACGGCATCTTTGATTTTTTCATAAGCAGCAATTTCTGCTTCATAAGCGTTTTTTCGCACTTCTGGGTCTGCATCATGGGCGAGGTTACGAATAGCAGAAAGTGTAGTTGTCTCACCGTTGTAATCTACCTTTACAGAGGAGGTGAGATATCCCTGTAAATCGCTCCAGGCATTTCCACCGCTCATGTCCATGGCGCCGAGTGCAGTTTCTACTTCTTCGCTTAAAAGATATTTTGCACTTTTTTGCATTTCATGCAGATAGTAAGAGTAATCCTGCAGCATTTCATCGTCACCAATTACAGTATCTAAATCCGGAAGATTTGCAAGATATTTGTCAATGGTTGTTGCATATGGTGTAATGTCATTATTTTTCTGAATGAGACGTCCGAGGTTAGAAACACTATCGGCGTCGTTGGTATCTGCATTTTGGCGAAGTGCGCAGTAGTTTACAAGGCGGTGAAATACCTTGTGGTATTCTTCGTTTAAAGTAAGCAGTTCCTTTGTAGTGGTGCGTGCATCCTTGCTATCAAGGGTTGTTGCAGCGGTTTTAAATTTCTCTACGAATTCATCTAATTGTTGAAACTCACTCTGGAATTTTGGGTCATCAAAGCCAGAGTAGAGTACATCTAATGACCATCTGTCGTACATATTTTTGATTTCCTTTCTAGAATTGTTCTAATATTCCACTATTATAATACATTTAAAAAACTTCAACAATAGAAAGATAAAACGTCAAGTATGTGAAAAAAAACAACGTTACGCATTCCAATATATGCCATTTTATAATATAATAGAAACTGCGAAAAATTAGTTTTTTGCGTAAATATTATGAGGTAAAGTGAATGTTTCTAAAGAAAAGACAAAATGTCGTAGGTTTATTTATATTGATATTTGCGGCCTTTGTTGTTGTCGCAAGCGTGGCGACACAGGAGCAGTATCAAAATGATACGGTGACGGAAGAAGAGATGATTTTGACACCAGCACAGACAAACGAAGTCGATGCAGTTACAGAGGAGTTTGTGCTAAAGTTAGAAAATATGGATGCACGTAACAATACGCTGATTTTTTATACGAATCATCAGGAAGTGCATGCATATATTGCAGGGGAGTTGGTATACTCACTAGAGAAAGAGGAGTCTATATTTGGAAGAACTCCAGGTGCGATGTGGAATGTTCTTAGCCTTCCACTAGATGCAGAAGAAATAAGAATTGAAGTGACACAGGTATTTCCGGACATTTCCAAACAAGCAATGGAATTCCAGTTGGGCAATGGAACAGAAATGCTTCGTAGCGTGGTGAGTAGTTCCGTTATAGATTTGATAATCTGCCTTTCCATCTTACTAATTGGTTTGGTATTACACGCATATTGGATGCTTGTGTTCCGAAAAACAAACGAACAACGTGAGGTTTTATATCTAGGATTATTTGCAATCATATTCGGAATATGGGCGTTTGGCGAAACACAGTTTGCAGTACATGTATTTTACAACAGGGCCTTTTGGTCGTATATGGCATTTACTTGTTTGATGACAATGTGCTTACCATTCCTGTATTTTATTCGTGAGTTCTTGGAGACGGAAGATAAGTATATTCACAAATGGATTGCGGGCTATATTATTCTGGAGACGATAGTAGGACAGTTTCTGCATCTTACAGGAATTGCAAGTGTGAAGGAAACGGTTATGTTTACCATGGCAAACATTATCTTCACCATGCTTTATCTGTTTTATGCGATTATTGCTGCTATCAAAAACAAAAAGAATAAGCGGAAAATCGTTGCTAACATTGCTGGATTATTAGCACTATGTGTGACAGCGATTGCAGATATGGGCGGATATTTTGTCAATGTTGCAGAGTCGAATCAGTTAGGGAAATTAGGCTTTTTAGTTTATGCAATTATTCTTGGTATGGAAACTGCAAGAGTAGCACAGGAGCGTGTGGAGGAAAATCACAAGGCTGAGATTTATCGTGAGATGGCAGTAAAGGATTTTCCTACGGGATGTTATAACCGTAATGCTTACGCAGAGGATACCAGCATTGGTATGAAGTTGACTGGTGTACAGCTGATTACGTTTGACCTTAATAATTTAAAGGTCTGCAACGATACCAAGGGACATATGGCTGGTGACAAGTACATTGCGGATGCAGCGCATATGATTCAGGAGGTGTTCAAAGGTCTTGGAAAGGTGTATCGAATCGGTGGAGATGAGTTCTGTGTGATTGCAAGAGGGGTATCGGAAGAAATCATTTTAGAGCGTAGAGAAGCTTTAAGAACAGCAATCAAGCAGTATCGTCAAAAGAATTCCGATGAGGGCTTTGGTATTGCCTGTGGATACGCAACATTTGATCCAAGCATTGACAAAGATATTGAAGAAACACGACATCGTGCAGATTTATTGATGTATGAAAATAAAAAGGAAATCAAGGCAGCAAATTGACAGAGTTAGAATTATACTATAATAAATTTAATGAAGAAAAGAGATTAGACTCTCGTCATGGTCAGGTAGAGTTTATAACTTCTATGAAGTACATACACAAATATTTGCAAGAACTGGAAACACACCAGCCTAAGTCAGAAATCAAGATTTTGGATGTGGGTGCTGCAACTGGCAGATATAGTGTTCCGTTAGCGGAAGAAGGCTATGATGTGACAGCAGTAGAATTGGTGAAGCACAACCTTGCAAGATTAAAGGCAAAGGGTAGTAGCGTCAAGGCATACCAGGGAAATGCAATGAAGCTTAAGCGTTTCGAGGACAATAGCTTTGATATTGTGCTTGTGTTTGGACCGATGTATCATCTTCACGAGCGAGAAGAGAAACTATTAGCATTATCTGAAGCAAAGCGTGTCGTAAAGCCTGGTGGGAAAATATTCGTAGCCTATATCATGAATGAATATAGTGTGATTACCTATGCAATTAAAGAGCGACATATCAAAGAAGCAATGGAAACGGGTATGCTGGATGAAAGCTTCCACTGCACTAAAAGTGCCAATGAACTGTATAGCTTTGTACGTACAGAGGATATTGAGATCTTAAATCAAGAGGCTGGCTTAGAACGCTTGGAAATCATTGCTGCGGATGGAGCAGCGAATTACATTCGTCCATTTTTAAATGCATTGGACGAAGAAGAGTTTCAATACTTTATTCAATATCATTTATCGACTTGTGAGCGCGCAGATTTACTTGGTGCAAGTGGGCATTTAGTAGATGTTTTAAAAAAATAATCACCAAAAAGACTTGAAGGAATTAGACAGATATGAAATGGCGTATTAACAACAAAACAGAAAAAGTAAATACTAACAGCAAGAGTAATCCAAAGCAGATGGCAGAATCGGATGGCTTACAGGGAGCAATTCTTTGTCCGTTACAGGAAATAAACGGATATCTTGTAAGACCTGGTTTCTATCGAATGAAAGGTGCTTTTGAAACGACAAATGGTGTTAGTTTTACCGTTAGTTCACATGGAGCAACAAGTGCAGAATTATTGCTTTATGAGCCACATGGAAAGGAACCAAAGGTAGTAATTCCAATTCCAGAGGAATATCGTATCGGTGATACTTATTCTATTTTGATATACGATATTAAGATTCAGGATTTTGAGTACGCATATCGTTTTGATGGAAAAAGTAAACCAGAAAAAGGAATTTATTATGATAAAAATAATGTCATTTTAGACCCATATGCGCGTGCGGTAACAGGACAGCGTCACTGGGGTGAAAGACCAAAGGATGGAAAAGATTTCGAGTATCATGCACGAGTTGTAAAGAGTGAATTTGACTGGGGTGAGGTAGGACAGCTGAATACTCCTATTGAAGACCTCGTGATTTACGAGACTCATGTACGTGGATATACGAAGGACAATTCCTCTAAAGTAGAGGCCAAGGGAACTTTCCAGGGACTTCGCGAGAAGATTCCGTATTTAAAGGAATTGGGAATCAACGCAGTAGAGCTTATGCCGATTTTTGAATTTGACGAAATGGAAAGTGCGCGTGTCGTAGATGGTGTTCAGCTCTATAATTACTGGGGCTATAACACAGTGTCCTTCTTTGCACCAAATACGGGTTATGCTTCTTCTGAAGAACACAACTATGAAGGAAAAGAATTAAAGCGTTTGATTTTCGATTTAAAGAAAAATGGTATCGAGGTTATTCTTGACGTAGTGTTCAATCATACTGCGGAGGGGAACGAGAATGGACCTTGCTTCTCCTTCAAGGGAATCGACAACAATATTTATTACATGCTTACTCCAGATGGTAAATATTACAACTTTAGTGGGTGTGGTAATGTAATGAACTGTAATCATCCAATTGTGAGAAACTTCATTTTGGACTGTCTTCGCCACTGGGTAACGGAATATCGTGTAGATGGCTTTCGTTTTGACCTGGCGTCGATTCTCGGGCGTGACCAGAATGGTGCGCCTATGGCGAACCCACCTATCTTAGAGACTCTTGCATTTGACTCTGTGCTTAGCAAGACGAAGCTGATTGCAGAAGCTTGGGATGCGGGCGGTCTGTATCAGGTAGGTAGCTTCCCATCATGGAACCGTTGGGCAGAATGGAATGGAAAATATCGTGATGATATGCGAAGCTTTTTAAAGGGTGATAGCGGTGCAGCAGGTGCAGCAATTACCCGTATCACAGGATCTTCTGATTTATATAATCCAGAGAGCAGAGGGCATGCAGCATCCATTAACTTTATTACCTGTCATGATGGTTTTACCATGTACGATATGTATTCTTATAATGAAAAACATAACGAAATGAATGGATGGGACAACACAGACGGTGATAATAATGGTCGTACCTGGAACTGTGGACATGAGGGAGAAACGGATGACCCAGTCATTAATAATCTTCGACGTAGACTTGTGAAAAATGCTTTTGCAGCATTACTTTGCAGTCGTGGAGCAGCGATGTTCTTTGCAGGTGACGAGTTCTGTAATACACAGTATGGTAATAATAATGCTTACTGTCAGGATAATATTATTTCATGGTTGGATTGGAACCGTTTGGAAGAATATAAAGAAATCCACGATTTTGTAAAATACATGATTCAGTTTAGAAAGGATCACCCAATCCTACGCAAACAGACAAAGGCAGCAGTCTGTCAGCTTCCACCAATCAGTGTACACAATGGATATCCCTACAACAGTGTGACCGAATATAACACACATATGATAGGTATCTTATTTGCAGGTCGTAATGCAGAGGATACGAAGGACGATTTAGTATTCTATTGCATGAATTCTTATTGGGAACCACTTACCTTGCAGCTTCCAGCCTTGACAAATGGCATGGAATGGAAAGTAAAGGTGAACACGAACTGCGAGTTTACAGAAGACGTAGACTTTGATTATATGACAGAAAAATTTGGACCAAATACGATTCGAGTTCCAGCGAGAACGACAATTGTGTTTGTTGCGGAATAATAGGTTATAATAAACAATGTGCTTTCTATATATGGTGCTACCAAATACGGTAGTACCATATATAGTTTTGTGAGAGTAAAAAGGGCTATTATACATAAATGACTTCCTTTAAACCGATTAAAAAATCTGCACTGACATCCAAGTTTTTTGCAAGTAGCCGCAGAGTTTCTACATTGGGACTGCGGTGTCCAGTACGATAGCTGCAAATTGTAGATTTTGTTACGAAGGATGCTGCCGCCAGTTCTTCTACAGAACAATCTCTAATTTGCATTGCAATTCTTAACCGGTCAGAAAAATGAGGGTGTTCTGTTATAGAAATTCGAAGAGGATATGTTCCCTGTTTTAATCTGCCCATGGGAATATTGTAAAATAAAAGAATGAAAAAATCTGTTAAGGTCGCGTTTCGCGACTTTTTTCTTAGAATGTAAGAAAATGGTAATTGTTTTAAGAAAAAAGAGGATGGTTTAGCACCATCCTCCATCTAAAGTTATAATTTGTCCGGTTAAATAATTATGATTTTCTGCAAGCAAAAAAGCTAGCTCGGCCACTTCTTCTGACTTACCAAAACGTCCCATTGGTATTTCTTCAATCAATTCTGCGCGTTCTTCCTCGGAGAAGCACTGATTCATTTCGGTATCGATACAACCACAGGCAATAGCATTGACTTGAATATTACTAGGAGCCAGCTCCTTTGCCAAAGCTTTTGTAAAACTATTCAGTCCCCCCTTGCTAGCGGAATAGGCCACCTCACAAGAGGCTCCAACATTCCCCCATACAGAAGAAATATTGATGATTTTACCCTGCTGCTTGGAAAGCATATACGGAATCGCCTGTTTTGTCGTATAAAACGCAGAGGAGAGATTGATATCAATAAGATTTCTCCATTCTTCAAGAGTCATGTCGGTCAATAATCCGATATGAGAAATACCAGCATTATTGATTAGAATGTCAACTCCGCCAAATTCTTGTTTGATTTCGGCAAAGAGCTGCTCGACATAAAAGTAGTCTCCAATATTGCCCACAGAAGCAAGGACTGGAACGTGGTAGGTGTCTTCAAGCTCTTGTTTGAGTGTGAAAAGAGCGTCTTTTGTTTTCTGACAATTTATGATGAGTGAATAGCCCGCCTGTGCAAAGCGAACTGCGATAGCACGTCCGATGCCACGAGAGGCACCAGTGATAAGTACGGTTGGTTTCATAAGCTTCTCCTATCTAAAAGGTTGACATAATTATAGCATTCTAGATGAAAAAGGCAAGTATTCCAGAAACTAGATTAAGGATTGAAAAAATGAACACAAAGGAGTAAGATAGTTGTATCAACTTACACAAACACATTGGAGGGTTATAACATGAAAGATTGTAATTGTGGATATTGTATGGGTGGTGAACTTCTAGATAAGTTCGGCATCAAGATTTGTGATTTAGAAGTAAGTCAGCTCATTCTTTTTAAAGAACAGAGTCATCCGGGACGTGTTATCGTAGCTTACAAAGATCATATTAGTGAAATCGTAAATATCACTGACGAAGAACGTAATTTGTTTATGGCAGACGTTGCTCGTGCGGCAAAAGCACTTCACGCAGCGTTCCATCCAAAGAAAGTAAACTATGGTGCTTATGGTGATACAGGTTGCCATTTACATATGCATCTTGTTCCAAAATATGAAGACGATCCATTTGAATGGGGCGGCGTATTTGCTATGAATCCAGATCGTAAGTATTTAACAGATGAAGAATATGCAGAAATGATTGAAAAAATCAAAGCAAACTTATGATAATAAATCCTCGGTAGAAAAAGTCTACCGAGGATTTGTTTATTTCTGAGGAATTAACTTATCCACTTTTAAGATATGATTTATAAGCCAATTCTGTAAGAATCCGAGTACTTCAAAGAGATATTCTTCTTGGTTGTCATCAACATGGTCGAGATTAACCTCCTCTAAGGTTTCAATGAATTTTTCATGAAGAATGACCTGCTGTGCAAAACCGTCATAACCGATTTCGCGCATGTAGTTTTCTTCATCTGCAAAATGTACACGGGTGTACTCTTTTAATTCATCTAGAATGTCTAAGATGAGATCAAATTTATCGTGTACAAGTTCCACATCAATCGCTTTATAAATTTTTCCAATAATGTCAAAGAGGGTCTTGTGTTCCTCATCAATCATAGAAATCCCCGTTTTGAATTTGTCGGTAAAAACAGGAGCACCGGATGCTCCCTCTGATTTGAACTGTCCGATGAGGATATCGCTACCAAGGATATGTCCCATAAGCCATTTTGAAAGGAAGTCGAGGAGTTCGAGGATTACTACTTTTGCAGAATCATCAGTAACATCACCAAGGTGATAGCCATTGATTTTTTCGATAAAAGTAGCATGTTCTTTTTTCTGACGAGGAAGCTCAGGGTCATTTGTTTTTTCCATATAGGCTTCTTCGTGAGCAAAGTGAGTAATTGCATATTGCTTTAGTTCTGCAATTAAAGTCATCGCAGTAAGCAGAGAATCGGAATCTGCTTTCACGGCAGTATCTACTTCGCCGATTAGTTCAAATAGGCGTTTGTGTTCTTCATCAATTTCTGGAACACCAATAAGACAATCTTTTGTAAAGATAAACATGTATATATCCCTCCCCAATGAATTAGTTACAATCTTAGATAACTACATTATAACATTGAATAAAAAAGAAGTCATGCAAAAACTAGCATGACTCCTTTTTATTAAAGAAAGAGAATGAAAATTATAATTCAAGACCAGTGGTTTCCTGACGCATAATACAGATTTCAAGGTTGCCATTACGGCAACGGAGTGCATCAATAAATTCTTTTTCTTTACCGAGATCCTTTAAGGTAATCTGATAAGTAAGTTTAAACATACTGCCTAGATTAGTGGTTTTGACTTTAACTAATTCGTAGTGCTTTGTGTATTCCTCCATTAAGTCTGTGAAAACTTCACTATAATTTAGATCCTCTGGAATGGTGATACGGAGCGTCTTATCAGGGCTGGATTTTTGACCAGTGCCAAAGCCGAGCTGGGTGTAGAGCACCATACATAATCCAAGTACAAAAGAAAATAAAATGGCAAAGCCAAGGTAGCCCATTCCGGCTATGAGCCCAGCTCCCATAGCTAAAAAGATGGTTCCAATTTCTCTTGCTGTTCCCGGAACGGAGCGAAAACGGACTAGGCTGAAAGCACCGGCTACTGCAACACCAGCACCTACATTACCATTTACCATCATAATTACCACACAAACAACAGCAGGTAAGATAGCTAAGGTAACTACAAAGCTCCTAGTATAGCGACTTTTATAAATATAGGTTAGTGCTAAAAATAATCCGATGAAAAGAGAGACGATGATGCAAAGCAAAAAGTCTGTGACTGAGATAGTTGCGGTAGTTGAAGTTTCAAATAATCCAGTAAATAGGTTGTTAAGCATAATAAGTTTCCTTTCTTTAAACCATTAGTTTTTATTGTGATTCATCATTTTCAAAATATCTTGTGCCATTCTACTTTCTTGCAAATAGGTACGGTAGGCTGTGCCATATTTAGAAAATGAGGTCTTGTAGAGTTTGTTTTTACTAAGTATCTCTACAAACCAAAGAGGAATCGCTTCAGAGGTTTTGACTTCCATAAGTACGAGGTTGGGTTCTAAAAGAGGCCTTCCATAGACGCCTTTGCTAAGCGATAAATCATAATTGCGCCAAAGTATATTAGTGTCGAATGTAACACGGAAATCACCGTCGTTTTTTCCGTAATAAGCTTCTCTATCATACATTAAAAGCATCGATGGTGCTAAATCAGGGTAAAAGCTTTTAAAATAATTAATTTCGTTTATTACCTGGGACGATTTGATGATTTCGCCAGTTTCTAAATATCGCATTGCCTCTTTTTCTGATAAAGAAATTCGTCTTTTATAAACCACTTTTTCATATTTCTTTTTTAGTTCCACAAATACATCGGTATCGGGGGTTGCTATCCCATAGCTTCGTATTCGAAGCTTTTCTTTGTACACGGGTTTTTCTATGGAACGACGAATTAGCCGAAAATCAAGAGTGTCATAATAAAGACTACAAATTGTATTTCTTCCATGTTTATCAGCTATCATGTGTTCAGTAAATGCTTGTTTTATTTTTTTGTAATTGTCAGTGGTAATCATATATTTACCCTCGTGACGTTTGAATATCATTTGATTTGCCAAAATCTATTACCTCTCAATAGAACTATATTTTGAATATAAATTTCTATGTTCTTATCTTACTCAGCACTTGTGAAAAAAGTTTGAACAAAACACATACTTTTTACATTTTCTTTACTTGACTGCGATAGTGGACTTTACTTTTGGGAATTATAGTAAGTGTGTAAACAAGTAAAACAGTTTTTCAAAAGGAGAAATTTTTATGAACAAATTTAAAAAATTATTAGCAGTACTTCTTGCTGGCGTAATGATGGTAGGTGCTCTCACTGCATGCGGTGGTAGCGCAGATAATGCAGAAGGTGGAAATGCAAATTTAAGTGGAACTATCAATTTAAATGGTAGTACTTCAATGGAAAAGCTTGCTCTTGCACTTAAGGAAGGGTTTATGACTGCAAACCCTGGTGTAACAGTAAATGTAGAATTTACAGGTTCTGGTACAGGTATTCAGGCTGCAACGGATGGAACAGCAGATATCGGAAATTCTTCAAGAGCATTAAAAGAAGAAGAACTTGCGAATGGACTTGTTGAAAATGTGGTAGCAATTGATGGAATTGCGGTTATCGTAAACAAGGGTGTTACTTCAACAGATGTTACAGCAGAGCAGTTAGCGCAGATTTATAAAGGAGAAATCAAAAACTGGAGTGAAGTCGGCGGAAAGAATGAACCAATTGTTGTGGTTGGCCGTGAATCAGGTTCTGGTACAAGAGGTGCATTTGAAGAATTACTTGAAGTAGAAGATTTGTGTGATTATGCGCAGGAGATTGATTCGACAGGTGGCGTGCTTTCAACAGTTGCAAATACAGCAGGTGCAATTGGATATGTTTCGCTTGATGTAATTGATGAGACAGTAACAGTAATGGCAATTGATGGCGTGGAAGCGTCTGAAGAAAATATTGTGATGGGTGATTACATGTTATCTCGTCCATTCGTTATGGCAACAAAGGGGACTGTATCGGAACAGAGCGAATTAGTCCAGGCATTCTTTGCTTATATTGATTCTGAAGAAGGTCAGTCAATTATCAATCAGGTAGGTCTCATCCTTCCAGAGTAAACAGGTGAAAAATTATGGGAACAAAACATATGAGTGAGAAAATTGCAAAAGTGATTTTTACAATCTTTGCGATTGTTGCAATCATAGCAGTAGGTTCCATAACAGTATATATGATTAAAATCGGTACCCCAGCTTTTGCGGAAGTTGGGGTTATCGAGCTGTTATTTGGAACAGAGTGGAAACCAACTGCGGCTGAGCCGATGTTTGGTATTTTTTACGTTATTTTGACTTCTGTTATGGGTACGCTAATGGCTCTTTTGATTGGGGTTCCGATTGGCGTTTTGACAGCGGTGTTTTTAGCAGAAATAGGAAACAAGAAATTAGTTACTGTTGTGCAACCAGCGGTGGAGCTTTTGGCAGCGGTACCATCCGTTATTTACGGTTTGTTAGGTATTATGATTTTGAAACCATTTATGTATCAGCTGGAACTTATGATTTATCAGGATGTACCAGAGCATCAGTTTACTGGTGGAGCCAATTTTTTATCTGCCATATTGGTGCTTGGCATTATGATTTTGCCAACAGTAATTAATATCTCGACATCAGCAATACGTGCTGTTCAACCAGCAATCAAATCTGCATCTTTGGCACTGGGAGCAACGCGAATCCAGACAATTTTCAAAGTGGTATTACCTGCGGCAAAATCTGGTATTTTAACCGCAGTAGTATTAGGTATGGGTCGTGCACTTGGGGAAGCAATGGCAATCGCAATGGTAGCAGGCGGTGCAGTTAATTTACCGTTACCATTTAATTCTGTACGATTCCTCACAACAGCAATTGTAGGAGAGATGAGCTACTCATCTGGATTGCATAGAGAGGTGTTGTTTAGCATTGGGCTGGTTTTGTTTGCATTTATTCTATTTGTAAATCTGATTTTAACTCGAGCAATTAAGAAGGGAGAACAGGAATAATGAATAGTATCACAAATAAGCGTGTTCGTATTTCAGATATCATTATGTACGGATTAATTTATCTTTGCGCTGCTCTCTCAGTGTTTTTAATTGCTGGAATCATAATATATGTATTTGGTAAAGGTTTCTCGCAGGTGAATCTGGAATTCCTGACAACAACTACTAGTATTCTAAAGGGAACGGTAGGTATTGCGGGGAATATTTTAAATACTATCTACATCATTATACTTACAATGTTACTTGCGACTCCAATTGGAGTAGGAGCAGCAATTTACTTAAATGAATATGCCAAGCCTGGGCGTTTGGTGAAGATGATAGAATTGGCGACGGAAACCTTAGCAGGTATTCCATCTATTATTTTTGGTATGTTTGGTATGATGTTTTTTGGTACTACTCTTGGGTTTAAATATTCAATTTTGACAGGTACTTTGACCCTGACGCTTATGGTATTACCACTCATTACGAGAAATACGCAGGAGGCATTAAAGACTGTACCAGATAGCTATCGACATGGTGCAGTAGGGCTTGGTGCGGGGAAATGGTATACCATTCGTACGATTTTACTTCCATCTGCAATGCCGGGTATTATCACAGGTGTAATTTTGGCGATAGGACGAATTGTAGGTGAGTCCGCAGCACTTTTGTATACAGCAGGAAGTAGTGATTTGTTGCCAGCGAATGCACAGGCATATCTAGATAAAATTTTACAACCAGGCGGAACACTTACCATCCAGCTTTACTTAAGTGCACAAAAGGGAGAGTTTGATGTAGCTTTTGGTATCGCTTTGGTGCTTTTGGTAATTGTGTTGGCAATAAACATGGCAACTAAGTTTTTGGCAAGGAAGTTTGACGTAAACAGATTGAAATAACAGGAGAGATATATGGATAAAAAGACAAAAATTCAGGTTCGGGATTTAAATCTCTGGTATGGAGAAAATCATGCACTGAAAAATGTAAGTATGGACATTAAAGAAAATAGTGTGACAGCGTTTATCGGACCATCTGGTTGTGGAAAATCCACCTTTTTAAAAACCTTAAATCGTATGAATGATTTAGTGGATGGTGTCAAGATAAAAGGTCAGATTCTATTAGATGGTGAAGATATCTATGGAAAGGATGTAGATACTACGGTGCTTCGCAAAAAAGTAGGTATGGTATTCCAACAACCAAATCCTTTTCCGATGAGCATCTATGATAATATTGCTTACGGACCACGCGTTCACGGAATTAAAGACAAAGCTACTTTAGATCAAATCGTAGAAGAGAGTCTTCGCGGTGCTGCGATTTTTGATGAAGTAAAGGACCGCCTGAAAAAATCGGCGTTGGGACTTTCAGGAGGACAACAGCAGAGAATATGCATTGCGAGGGCGTTGGCGGTGAATCCAGAGATTTTGCTCATGGATGAGCCTACCTCAGCGCTTGACCCAATTTCTACCTTAAAGATAGAAGAGTTGATGGAGGACTTAAAGAAAAAATATACGGTTGTTGTAGTTACGCACAATATGCAGCAGGCGGCACGTGTATCCGATGATACAGCGTTTTTCCTCGTAGGAGAAATGGTAGAGTTTAATGATACAAAAACGATTTTTTCTTATCCGCGTGATAAGAGAACAGAGGATTATATTACAGGGAGGTTTGGATAATGAGAAAGAGATTCGACGAGCAGCTTGAGGAATTAAATCAGGAAATGCAAGAGATGGGAAATATGGTTGAGGATTCTATTCAGAAAGCCATTGAAGCCCTATTAAAACAGGATGAAGAACTGGCACAGTCGGTGATGGAGGCAGATGCGTTGGTGGACCAAAAGCAAAAGGAAATCGAAAGTATATGCTTTACCCTTTTGATGCAGCAACAGCCAGTTGCCTCGGACTTACGTGTAATTTCTGCTGCCCTTAAAATGGTAACAGATATGGAACGTATCGGAGACCATGCAGCAGATATTTCCGAGATGACCTTACACTTAGCGAAAGAGCCATATATTAAAAATCTTGATCACATTCGTCAAATGGCGACAGAAACCACTTGGATGTTGATTCAGAGTATTGAGGCTTATGTAGAAAAAGATACAAAAAAAGCCTCTGGAGTAATTGCGCATGATGATATTGTAGATGAGCTTTTCGCAGATACAAAACGTGAATTGATTGAGCTGATTCATGCAGATAAAAATAATGGAGAGCAGGCAACAGATTTACTTATGGTCGCAAAATACTTTGAGCGTATCGGCGATCATGCAACCAACCTTGCAGAATGGGTAATCTTTTCTATTGATAAACGCCCAAGAGGATAATGTAGATTTCCTTGTGTAGTAATGTAAAATCTTTGTAAAATATCCATTTTAGGCTTTACTCAAAGTTTACAAAATGAGAATTCTATGCAATAATTACCATGTATTAGTAAAATTCGGCAAAGAATTAACGAAAAGAAAAGGAGCCAAATATGGATATATTTAGCGTATTTACAATGGTAGGCGGTCTGGCAATGTTCCTTTATGGAATGGAAGCTATGGGAGACGGCTTATCGAAACTATCCGGTGGAAAATTAGAAACTATTTTAGAAAAGCTGACTTCAAATCGTTTGATGGCAGTTCTTTTGGGTGCTGGAGTAACAGCGGTTATTCAGTCTTCCTCTGCGACAACGGTTATGGTTGTAGGTTTTGTAAACTCTGGAATTATGAAACTGTCACAGGCTGTTGGGATTATCATGGGTGCCAATATTGGTACTACCATGACCTCATGGTTACTTTCTTTGGTAGAAGTAGAAGGAACTAGCTTCTTTATGCAGATGTTAAAGCCTACCTCTTTCTCTCCAATCCTTGCGATTATTGGTATGATTATGATTATGACTTCCAAGGATGATGGAACAAAGAAGAAGGATATTGGTAACATCTTAGTAGGATTTGCGATTCTTATGTTTGGTATGGATACCATGAGCGGAGCTGTAAAGCCACTTGCAAATGATCCAAACTTTACAGGTATTTTAACGATGTTTAGTAACCCAATTTTAGGTGTTATTGCTGGTGCAATTTTGACAGCAGTTATTCAGAGTTCTTCTGCATCTGTTGGTATTTTGCAGGCACTTTGTGCATCTGGTGCAATGAACTTTGGTTCAGCGCTTCCTATTATCATGGGACAGAATATCGGTACTTGTATTACTGCCGTTATGTCTGGTATGGGTGCTAGCAAAAATGCGAAACGTGCATCTATGATTCATCTGTACTTTAACCTGATTGGTACGGTTGTATTTTTAATAGTATTCTATGTTATTAATGCGTTTGTTCACTTTGAATTCTTAAATGGTCCTGCATCAGCAACAGGAATTGCGGTAGTACATAGTATCTTTAATATTACATGTACAGTTTGCTGGTTCCCATTTGCGAAGGTGCTGGTTAAGTTAGCTGAACTTACTATTCCAGATAAGGCAAACGAAAAAGAAGTCAAAGATGAATTTGCAATTCTTGACGAACGTTTCTTGGAACAGCCAGCATTTGCGATGGAGCTTTGTAGAAAAGAAGCGATAAAGATGGCAGAGGTTGCAAAGGAAGCTATTTATATTGCGTTAGATAATGTAGGAAAATATAAAGCAGAAGATCACAAACGCGTACTTGATATGGAAGTTGTTGTTGATAAATATGAAGACGCATTGGGTTCTTATCTGGTAAAATTAAATAACAAGGATTTATCTCCAAGAGATAGTCGTAGCGTATCGATTATTTTGCATTGTATCAATGATTTTGAACGTATTTCCGACCATGCAGTAAACATTATGGAATCTGCAAAAGAAATGCATGAGAAGAATTTGAGCTTCTCTGAAAATGCGATGAAAGAATTTGATGTATTCGTTGCGGCAGTTCACAAAATCGTTCATATGTCAGTACATGCATATGCAGAAGCGGATTTGGAAAATGCTAAAATGGTAGAGCCATTAGAGCAGGTTATCAATGGTTTGAACGCAGAAATGAAACAGCGTCACATTAGACGACTTCGTAAAGGTAAATGTACCATTGAGCTTGGATGGATCCTTCAGGATTTATTAACAAATATCGAAAGAGTATCAGACCACTGTTCGAATGTTGCATTATGCATCATTGAAGTGGGCGATGATGAATTTGATACACATAACTACTTAGAAGAATTGAAAGAAAATAATTTCAAATGGTACAAACATGCTATTTATGTGTATAGAGATAAGTTTGCATTACCAGAAAATGTTATTGACCAGGAAGAATCTGTGGTTTCTGCTGAAAAGAAAGAAAAAAAGGATTCAGAAAGTAAATAATGAGTTTAATTTATATTGTAGAAGACGATAGCAATATTCGGGAAATCGAGAGCATTGCGTTAAAGAATAGCGGCTATCAGGTACAGACATTTGAAACCGCCAAAGAGTTTTATCGAAAGCTCGAGGAGAGAGTGCCGGATTTGGTGCTATTGGATGTTATGCTTCCAGATGAAAGCGGATATGATATTGTAAAGAAAATTCGTAAAAAACCAACTTTAAAAAAGCTGCCTGTAATTATGGTAACAGCTAAAACACAGGAAATTGACATGATAAAAGGCTTGGATGATGGTGCGGATGATTATATCAAAAAGCCATTTTCCATTATGGAACTTATCAGTCGAGTAAAGGCCTTACTTCGACGTACAAGTGCAGAAGATACAAAGCTTTTGGTGTTAGATGAGCTTCGTATTGATCATGAGCGTCATGCTGTGTATGTTGGTGAGAAGGCAGTAGAGTTGACGTTTAAGGAATACGAATTATTACGACTTCTTGTATCTAATGTAGGAGTTGTTATGTCGAGAGAGAATATTATGATACATGTTTGGGGTACAGATTTCGAAGGAGAATCTCGTACTGTGGATATGCATATCAAGACTCTCAGACAGAAATTAGGAGACATGGGGACACGTATTAAAACCGTGCGTAATGTTGGATATGTAATTGAATAAGAAGGTGTGGTATGAAGAAAAAGATTAACATTAGGTTAATAGGAATCGCACTGATAGCAATACTAGTCACTCTAATTGGAGTGACTAGTATTTATTATTATCTATTTGAAAATCAGGTGCGAAAAGACCTGCATGTTTTGGCAGATACGTTGGTGGATTCTGGAATATTTGAAAAACAGCATTTAGAACAGATTACCTTTGAGTCAAAAGATGTTCGCGTTACATGGATTGATGACGATGGTTCTGTTTTATATGATAACTGGCATGATGTCAGTAGCATGGAGAATCATATGGAGCGACCAGAAATAAAAGAGGCATTTGAAACAGGTGCCGGTGATAGCGTGCGAAATTCTGATACCATGCAGACAAACAATTATTATTATGCTGTTCAAATTGAGGATGGCACAGTCGTGCGTGTGGCAAGAAGTGCTAGTAGTGGGACAAGCATCTTCTTAAATGCAATGCCAATGGTACTTGTGATTACAGTATTGGTTGTCGTGCTTTGCATTGCATTGGCGGACTATTTAACGAAGCAGTTGATAAATCCAATTGCTGCAATTGCAGATCGATTAGATGATAATGAAGGTAGTAATAGTGGCGAAGAAGTATACAAGGAATTAGAACCTTTTGTTCAAACAATAAGATTGCAGCATGAGAATATTTTATCGGCAGCAAAGATGAGACAGGATTTTACCGCAAGTGTCACGCATGAATTGAAGACACCGCTTACGGCGATATCGGGATATGCAGAGCTGATTGAGAACAAGATGGCAACTGAGGAACAGAATATTATTTTTGCAGGTGAAATTCGAAAGAACTCCAATCGACTACTGACTTTAATAAATGATATTATTCGATTGTCAGAATTGGATCATGCTGAGATAGGAACAGATTTCGAAAACGTTGATGTGTATGCTTTGGCAAAAGATTGTGCGCAGAATATACAGGTAAATGCAAAGCGCAGAGGTGTTGACTTCCAGTTAGAAGGTAGATCATGCATGGTAAAGGGCAACCGACACATGCTCTGTGAGCTTATCGAAAATCTCTGTGAGAATGCAATTCGATATAACAACGAAGGCGGGTACGTGCATTTGACCATAGAGGAAAAAGATGGTAGAGTAGTTCTTGTTGTAGAAGATAATGGAATTGGAATTCCAGAAAAGCACCAAGAGCGTGTGTTTGAACGTTTTTATCGCGTCGATAAGAGCCGGTCAAAGGCAACGGGTGGAACAGGTCTTGGACTTGCAATTGTAAAACATATTGTGGCAATTCACTCTGCAAGGATTGAACTTGAGAGTGAAGTAGGTGTAGGAACTCGAGTGACAGTCAGATTTTAAAGGAGAATGCTATGTATCAGGAAATTTCACAGCTTCTTATGTATGGAGATATTGATAAAAATGAAATCCTTTACCAGATGGGACAGCTTTTTGCTCGTTTTGAAAAGGGTGGATATGAAAAAATGGAATTGGTGCGTGACATTAATACGCAGGTAAAACGCATTTTGAAAGTGGCAACAGATTATGGATTTGATGATAATCTTTGGCACAATTATTTGACGTTTTATTTGATGATGAATGAAAATCCATTTAGCATGACCTGTGAAAAGGTTGGTGCGAGTGAGGGAAGTGTAAATGCACTGGTGCAAAAGGATTTTGCAATCTTTAAGAAGCTATTTGACTATGACTTTTCACGTATTGAGGAAGCACTGGAGATTTCATGCTTTTCGGATATTTCAAACTATAAATCGATTGTAAAAAAAGAACTTATGTATAATAAAAACGTAAGTGAAAAGGTACGTGCACTGAGCAAAAAGCTAGAGGAAACGAAAAACGAAAAGGAATTCTTCCGTGTGATTACTGATTTTTACAAGGATTATGGTGTAGGAATGTTCGGTATGAATAAGGCGTTTCGTATCGAAGAGAAACCAGAAGGTGGCATTGTCTTTAAACCAATCAACAATATGGATAGCGTAATGCTGGATGATTTGGTTGGCTATGAGATTCAGAAGAAAAAACTGGTGGATAACACCCAGGCATTTGTGGATGGCAAAAAGGCAAATAATGCACTTCTTTTTGGTGATAGTGGAACTGGTAAATCGACCAGTATCAAGGCTATTGTCAACCAGTATTATGATGACGGCCTTCGAATGATTGAAATCTATAAGCACCAGTTTAAATATTTATCTGCGGTGATTGCTGAGATTAAAAACCGCAACTATAAATTTATTATTTATATGGATGATTTATCCTTTGAAGAGTTTGAAATTGAATACAAATATTTAAAGGCTGTTATTGAAGGTGGTGTGGAAACCAGACCTGATAATATTCTTATTTATGCGACATCAAATCGTCGCCATTTGATTCGTGAGACCTGGAATGATAGGAACGATACGAATACGGCAATCGATAGACATCACTCTGATACGGTGGAAGAAAAACTATCCTTGGTAAACCGTTTCGGTGTAACGATTAGCTTCTCGAAACCAAGCCAGAAGGAATTTTTTGAAATCGTGATTGCTTTGGCAAGACGTGAGGGGATTACGCTGTCAGATGAAGAATTAAAGACGGAAGCTAATAAATGGGAGCTTGCACATGGTGGATTATCCGGACGTACAGCTCAACAGTTTGTAAATTACTTATTAGGACGATAAAAAGGTCCAGGAGGAACTATGTTATATCAAATTTCAAATGGTGCAGTCGTATTTGGCGACGATGTTATTTTGCATGACATCAATTTTGAAATAAGAAATACAGAAAAAATAGCAGTGGTGGGTCGAAATGGTTGTGGAAAGACCACTCTTTTGAAATTGATTTCAGGGGAAGTAGATATGTACCACGAGGACGGCGAAGATGGTACAATTGCGATGGCAGGAAAGCCACAGATTGGCTACCTAAAGCAGATTGCATTTGACGATCCGAGTGTGACACTCGAGAAAGAAATCCGCAAGGTGTTTGCACCAATGATTGCTATGAAGGCAGAGGTAGAGGCACTTGCAAAGGAACTGGAGACAGACCATTCGGATGAAAAGGTAAAGGCCTATACGACTCTGGAAGAAAAGTTTCGTGACTTGGGCGGATACTATTTTGAGAAAGAGTATGAGGTGCTGATTCGTAAGTTTGGATTTTCCGAGGAGGAGCGAAAGAAACCGCTTTGTGATTTTTCTGGTGGACAGCAGACTAAGATTGCATTTATCAAATTGCTTCTTAGTAAGCCTGATATTTTGCTTCTTGACGAGCCAACCAACCACTTAGACGTTACAACGATTGAGTGGCTTGAAGGGTATCTAAAGAATTATCCAAAGGCAGTAGTTTTAGTATCTCATGACCGAATGTTTTTGGATAATATAGTCGATGTGGTTTATGAAATTGAATATGGTTCTGCAAAGCGTTATCCAGGAAATTATACGAATTTCATGGCGCGTAAAAAGGAAAATTATGAAAAGCAGTTAAAGGATCATATTGCACAGCAAAAGGAAATTGAGCGTCTGCAGCGTATGGTGGACAGATTTAAGGGCAAACCAACGAAGGTTTCGATGGCGCGTTCGAAACAGAAAGCGATTGAGCATATGGAGATTATTGAAGCACCAGACCGCTATGATAATCGTACCTTTCATGCACATTTTCAACCACTAGTAGAAACAGGCAATGACGTGCTTTTTGTGAGCAATTTAGAAATTGGCTATGAACATCCTCTTTCGACTGTAACGGTTGATTTAAAACGCGGAGAGAAGCTTGGTATTTTAGGTGGCAATGGATTGGGTAAATCCACTTTCTTGAAAACGATTGTAGATAAAATTCCGGCACTTTCTGGAGAATATAAATATGGTGTAAATGTACAGATTGGTTACTTTGATCAGCAGATGGCAATGTACCAGAGTAACAAGACGGTACTAGATGATTACTGGGATGAGTTCCCAAATCTAACAGAGACAGAGGTGCGAAATGCATTAGGTGCGTTTCTTTTTACAGGAGAAGATGTGTTTAAAAATATCAGCATGCTTTCCGGTGGAGAAAAGGTGCGACTGGCACTTTGTAAGATTTTAAAACGCAGACCGAATGTACTCATTTTGGACGAACCAACAAACCATATGGATATTGTTGGTAAGGAGACTTTGGAAACGATGCTGAAGGATTTTAAGGGCACTTTGATTTTCGTGTCGCATGACCGTTACTTTGTAAAACAGATTGCGACTCAGCTTTTGGTGTTTGAGGATGGAACAACCAATCTCTATAAATTTGGTTACGAGGAGTATCAGGAAAAGCTGCTTAAAGATGCAGAAAGTGAGGCTGGTTCTTATAAGCCAACGATGGATTTAGGTGGGCTTATCAGCAATAAAGGGGTAAGCAGTGGTGCTTTAATACCGGCAGAATCACCTGTTAAGAAATCCAATATCAACATTGGTAAAGAGCGCTCCAAGGTGGAGAAAAAGGTGAAGCGAGCAGAGGAAGAACTGGCTTTAAAAGAAGAAAAGCTTGAGGAATTAAAGGCAGAGCTGCTTCGTCCGGAATTCCAGTCTAGTTATTCCAAGCTTACTGAAATCCAAGGGCAAATTGATGCGGTGGAAGAAGAAATCCTGACAGCAATGGAGGAATGGGAAACACTTTCTACTCAACTGGAAGAGTTACTAGCCGCAGAAAATGCCAATAAATGATTCTGAATTGTCAGAAAACAAATAAGAATAATTAAAATTGCATAAATTACTTTACGTTTTTAAAGAAATTGTATATAATAAAATCATGACAGAACTTGTCATGGTTTTATTTTTGATAAGAGTGTCAAATATTACCGTAGGGGGTAGACAGCATGAGAATTACTATCACAGGTAGAAACATCGAATTAACATCAGGGATTAAAGAAGCGGTAGAGGACAAGCTCAGCAAATTAGAGAAATTCTTTAAACCAGACACGGACGTAAACGTTACACTGAGTGTAGAAAAAGACCGTCAGAAAATCGAAGTAACCATTCCGACCAAAGGACATACCATTCGTGCAGAAGAGGTCAGCAATGATATGTATGTATCGATTGATTTAGTAGAGGAGACCTTAGAAAGACAATTACTTAAATATCGTACGAAAATCATTTCCAAAAAAATGAATGCAGCAGCAAACTTTAAGGCAGAGTATTTGGAAGAAAAATACGAAGAAGATGAAGAAGAAATCAAAATCGTACGTTCCAAGAGATATGATCTTAAGCCTATGTATCCAGAAGATGCATGCATTCAGATGGAACTTTTAGGACACGATTTCTTTGTATTTGTAAATGCAGAAACCGACGATGTAAACGTAGTTTACAAGAGAAAAGGAAATACTTACGGAATTATTGAACCAGAATAATCATGTAAGAACTTCCGAACATTGCTCGTAGCGTGAAAACTTATTAGTATAACACAATAATATTAATTTGTGTGAAAAAGGTCGCGAATCGCAAATACGCGTTTCGCGACTTGTTTTTTGTTATTTGCCAGTTTTATAGTGAAAGAAAAACATAAGATATTTGGAGGTTACAAATGGCAAATAAAACAATCGCGGGTTATATTTACCGAATGGTGAAGGAGGATCGATTTAGGAGTCAAAAATATGCAGTTTTGGAAGAGTGTAAAAGCACGAAACTGGCGATGCTTTGGAAGATCTTATTTGAAACAGAGGTAAGTGATGTAGAGGATTTAGAGCAACAGATTTATATATTTGGTAGCCTGGTAAAGGAGGATGACTATTGGGGAAGAGAAATTTTTGTGTTCTTAGTTGCTTTCCTTAATCTTGTTATAAAATAGGAAACGTGATATTATAATCTATATGTGAAATTTTGCAGATTTCGTAAAAGGTTGCATGGAATTGATTACGAATATAGGAGAGATTATCGTATGGATATCGTAGTATTAGCAGGTGGATTGAGTACAGAAAGAGATGTTTCCTTTAAATCGGGAAGCATGGTTACCAAAGCATTACGAGAAAATGGGCACAGAGTAATTATGCTCGATGTGTTCATGGGATATAGTGATAAAGAGGAAGATTTAACAGGAGCCTTTGAAAGAACAGAGGAAATGAGCGTGCAGATTTCTGAAATTTCAGAAGTGGCTCCCGACCTTGCAAAAGTAAAAGCTTCCCGAAAGGATCAGTCTGATTGTTTCTTTGGGCCAAATGTGATTCGTCTTTGTCAGATGGCAGACATTGCGTTTATGGCGCTTCACGGAGAGAATGGCGAAAACGGAAAGGTTCAGGCTGCATTAGATTTATTTGGTATCAAATACACGGGTAGTGATTATTTGAGCAGTGCGATTGCTATGAACAAGGGAATCGCAAAACAGTTTTTCCGTGCGAATGGAATTCCTACACCAAATGGTCTTGCCATGACTAAAAATAAGAGAAATGATGACTTGGCATCACTCGGACTTCGTCTTCCGGTTATCGTAAAACCATGTTGTGGTGGTTCTAGTATCGGTGTAACGATTGTAAGAGACCAGGCTGCATTTACCGAAGCTTTGGATGAGGCTTTCCACTGGGAAGATGAGCTAATTATTGAGGAATTTGTTCAGGGCAGAGAATTCTCCTGCGGTGTTATTGAGGGCAAGGCGTTGCCGGTTATCGAGATTGCACCACTTCAGGGCTTTTATGATTACAAGAATAAGTATAAAGCGGGTAGTGCAGTAGAAACCTGTCCAGCAGACCTTCCAGAAGAGGTGTCTGCACAGATGCGTGCCTATGCAGAAGCTGTGGCAAAAGTCATTGGCTTAGACACCTATTCGCGTTCTGATTTTTTAATCAGTGATGCTGGTGAAATGTATTGCTTAGAGGCCAATACGCTTCCAGGTATGACTCCTACCAGTTTGCTTCCACAGGAGGCTGCTGCCGTAGAAATGAATTTCAACGAGCTGTGTGAAAAGATTATTGAAATCTCTTTAAAAAGATACCAGAAATAATGTGGAAAACGGATTTGTTTTGCATAAGATAATCATGATATGGAGGCAAGAAGATGAATAGAGAAATGCCTAACATGAGTTTGAAGAATATTGCTGTGGCATGTGAAGGTACATATGTGGGAGACACAAAGCTTGCAGATAAAGTGATTTCTGGAGCAGTAATCGACAGTCGCTTAGTGGAGCAGGATTATCTGTTTATCCCAATCAAAGGAGAGCGAGTGGACGGACACAACTTCATTCCACAGGTATTTGAAAAGGGAGCCTGCTGTGTACTTTCTGAGGTAGAATTGGAGAATCCTGCTGGTCCATATATCCGTGTGGACTCATCCGAAGAAGCGTTGAAAAAGCTTGCGGCATTTTATCGTCAGAGTGTTCCCGTGAAGGTAGTAGGAATAACCGGCAGTGTGGGAAAAACCAGTACAAAGGAAATGATTGCATCTGTAATTTCGCAAAAGTATCAGGTGCATAAGACCGCTGGAAATTTCAATAATGAAATTGGTTTGCCGCTTACCGTGTTTGGAATTCGTGCAGAACATGAAGTGGCTATTCTGGAGATGGGGATTTCGGATTTCAATGAAATGCATCGTCTTTCTACAGTGGCAAATCCAGACATTTGTGTGATTACCAATGTGGGCTTATGTCATTTGGAAAACTTAGGTGACCGAGAGGGTGTATTGAAAGCAAAGACAGAATGTTTTGAACATATGAAAGCAGGCGGTCTTGCAATCTTGAATGGTGATGATGACAAGCTTTCGACCAAGCAAATGGTGAATGGCAGAGCTACGGTTTTCTATGGCGTAAATGCAGAAGCCCAAAGAGATGAAAACGGCAACCCAATGGCATCAAAGGAGATTTATGCAACGGATGTAGAAAACCTCGGCTTCGAAGGAATGCAGGCGGTGATTCATACACCACAGGGAGACTTTCCAGTGCATATTACGATTCCAGGCGAGCACAATGTATATAACGCGCTTGCGGCTACTGCAGTGGGGTTAGAACTCGGTTTGAACTTGAACGAAATACAAAAGGGCGTTGAAGAAGCAAAAACCATTGCAGGAAGGACGAATCTGTTAAGAGTGAATGGTTACAATGTAATTGATGACTGTTACAATGCAAATCCAGTTTCTATGGAAGCTGCGTTGGATGTCCTTTCTCATGCAAAAGGACGCACGATAGCAGTACTGGGTGATATGGGAGAGCTTGGCGAAGACGAAAAAGCACTTCACTTCGGTGTCGGAAAATGTGTTGCTGAAAAACAGATACACACTCTGTTTTGTGCAGGCGCACTCGCTGCTGAGTATAAGGCGGGTGTGGAAGCAATTTCGACACAAGAGGGCGCAGGCTGTCAGGTGTTCTATTATGAGAATCGAGATGATATGATAGAAGCACTGCTTTCTTATGTAAAAGAAGGCGATAACATTTTAATCAAAGCATCGCACTTTATGGACTTCCCTAAAGTAGTAGAGGCACTCACGAAGTAAGAAATATGTGAAAATCACATTTCAAGATAATAATTTAAGAAAAGAGGAATTTTAACATGGCACAGAATCCAATCGTAACATTTGAAATGGAAAATGGTAGCGTTTTCAAAGCAGAGCTTTATCCAGAAATCGCTCCAAATACAGTAAACAACTTTATCAGCTTAGTAAGCAAAAACTTCTATGATGGAATCATCTTCCATCGCGTAATCCGTGGATTTATGATTCAGGGTGGCGACCCAACAGGTACAGGTATGGGCGGCCCAGGATATGGTATTGACGGCGAGTTTTATCAGAATGGCTTTGTAAATGACCTAAAGCATACTGAAGGCGTGCTTTCGATGGCACGTTCCATGATGCCAAACTCAGCAGGCAGCCAGTTTTTTGTAATGCACAAAAACTCTCCACATCTTGACGGTGCTTATGCTGCATTTGGTAAGGTTATTGAAGGTATGGACGTAGTAAATGCGATAGCAGAAACAGCTACTGATTATAGCGACAGACCAATTGAAGAACAGAAGATGAAAAAAGTTACTGTGGAAACATTTGGTGTAGAATACCCAGAACCAGAAAAGAATAACAACCGATAACTTAGAAAGTAGTTTTATCTAAAGATTACGAAATGGGCTCTATTATATATTAACTTCACACTCACTTGCGTTCGGAATCGAATGTAACGGTGCTAAGTTCGTAGCACCTGAACGGTACTACTCACTAAGGACCGACGTTCTCAACGGTGTTCAGTTAATAGATAATAGAGTCCATTTCTTGCTTTTGAAGAAATATACTTTTAAAAAAATGATTGTTGTGCATAGAGGAAGAGATAATGAGTTTAAAAAGAATTATAGCGCTTAAAAATGAACTTAATACGCAGTTAGATAAATATGCGAAGAAAGTAAATGCATTAATATGTTGTTCAATAGAAGAACTGAAACGTGTAATACAAGAGGAGAGAGCGGCAACGCTTCTCATCGCCGCCACAGACTCGACAATCGACTTAGGAAAAGAACAGGGTGTTGCAATCATGGCATATGCAAATCCATCTATTCCAAATCAATCGTATTCAGGTGTAGACATGATAGTCGAAGGTTTTGACGAAATAGATATAGACTTCCTAGAAAAGGTTTATCAGAGACACCATAGAATTCCGTGGACTATTTTAGAAACAGAGCGGTGTGTGATAAGAGAGTTGTCACTGGATGATTTAGATGCATTATTTGAATTGTATGAAGATGGTGAAATCGACAAGTATACCGACCCACTTTATCCTTATGAGGAGGAAAAAGAGTTCCAGCGTGCATATATTGAGAATATGTACCGATACTTTGGATATGGCATGTGGCTCGTTTTTTTAAAAGAAACAGGAGAATTGATTGGTAGAGCTGGGCTAGAGCATCGAGAATATCATGAGGAGATAGAATTAGAATTGGGTTATATCATTGGTACAAAGTACCAAGGACAGGGGCTTGCGACCGAAATTTGCAAAGCAATTCTAGAATATGCGAAAGAAAATACTGGATTTGAGAGAATCAATACACTTATTGAAGATGGAAATGTAATCTCTGAAAGGTTGACCCAAAACTTAGGTTTTGTCCATGTAGAAGACTTTGAATTGGACGGGAAAATTATGCATAGATATATTTTAAATTTCCAATAAATGAAAATGCGTGAAAGTGCTTGAATTTTCAGCAAAAAGTGACAAAAATGATGTCAGAAAATATTGCATTCTGACAATTTATAAAATATAATTAAATATTATTAAAAGATAATAATAAAAGGGAGGTGAATCCTGTGGCAGATTATTCCATAGAGGAATTGGAGCGACTTGAGAAGGAGTTTCGAGTTGGCAGTAATAATATCAAAAATATTAAAGAGTTTACGAGTCCAGAGGAATTGTATCAGGAACTGATAGCTAGTATACGTAAGTATCATCCATCTGCAGATATTTCTTTAGTAGAAAAAGCATACAGGGTTGCCTATGATTCGCATGAAGGACAGATGCGTAAATCGGGAGAGCCGTATATTATTCATCCGCTTAGTGTGGCAATTATTTTGGCGGAATTAGAATTAGATAAAGAGACTATTGCAGCAGGTTTGCTTCATGATGTGTTAGAAGATACCATCATGACCGAGCATGAGATGGAAGCAGAGTTTGGCAAAGAAGTAGTTCTCTTGGTAGATGGTGTAACGAAATTACAGCATTTACATTTCACAGATAATATCAAGAATCCAAAAGATAAGAATGCAGACCGTCTGGAAATGCAGGCGGAGAATCTTCGTAAGATGTTCCTTGCAATGGCAAAGGATATCCGAGTTATCATGATTAAACTAGCGGATAGACTACACAATATGCGTACGCTCAAGCATCAGTCCAAGGAAGGTCAGAAACGTATCGCGCGAGAAACACAGGAGATTTACTGTCCTATTGCACAACGTCTCGGTATTAGTCGTATCAAGATAGAATTAGATGATTTATCGTTAAAATATTTGAATCCGGAAGCTTACTACGACCTAGTAGAAAAAGTAGCTGTGCGAAAGGATACTCGAGAAGAATATATCAACAGCTTAGTTGAAATGGTGCGCCAGCAGGTAGTAGAAGCGGGTGTGGAAGCTGAAATTTCTGGTCGTGCAAAGCACTTCTTTAGTATTTATAAAAAGATGGTAAATCAGGATAAAACCATCGACCAGATATATGACCTTTTTGCAATTCGTGTTATTGTGGATTCGATTAAGGATTGTTATGCAGTTCTTGGTATCATGCATGAGAAATATATTCCACTACCAGGCAGATTTAAGGATTATATCGCGATGCCAAAAGCGAATATGTACCAGTCCCTTCATACGACTTTGATTGGACCAAGTGGTACACCATTTGAAATTCAGATTCGTACCAAGGATATGCATCGTACCGCAGAATACGGTATCGCAGCACATTGGAAATATAAAGAGTCAAATAACGGTAATGAAACCTCTATGGCACAGTCAGAGGAAGAAAAGCTTAGCTGGCTCAAGCAGATTTTAGAGTGGCAACAGGACATGTCCGACAACAAGGAATTCATGTCACTGCTTAAGAGCGACTTAGATTTATTCTCAGATGCAGTATTTTGTTTCACTCCAAATGGTGAAGTAAAGAATTTACCGACAGGTTCTACACCAATCGACTTTGCATACAGCATTCATTCTGCTGTTGGAAACAAGATGGTTGGTGCACGAGTAAATGGCAAGCTGGTAAATATTGACTACGTGATTCGAAATGGTGACCGTATCGAGATTATCACTTCGCAGAACTCGAAGGGACCTAGTCGTGATTGGCTCTCTATCGTTAAGAGTGCACAGGCGAAGACAAAGATTAATCAGTGGTTTAGAAGCCAGTTAAAAGAAGAAAATATCGTTAAGGGTAAGGAGCTTATCGTTGCCTATGCGAAAGCAAAAGGCTTCCCTTATCATGATTTCTATAAACCAGAATATCAGGAAAAGGTACAGCGCAAGTATGGTTTCCACAGCTGGGAAGACTGTTTGGCTACGATTGGACATGGCGGTATCAAGGAAGGCCAGATTGTCAACCGCATGTACGAGGAGTATAAAAAGGATCATCCTGTACAGTTGACAGACGAGGATGTATTAGATGCTGTAGCGGAGAATAAGTCTGCACCACAGAAGCATCATTCAAAGAGTGGTATTGTGGTTAAAGGGCTTTATGACATGGCAGTACATTTTTCAAAATGTTGTAGTCCAGTACCAGGAGACGAAATCATCGGCTTCGTAACACGAGGTCGTGGCGTGTCGATTCATAGAACGGACTGTGTTAATATGCTCAATCTCACCGACGCGGAACGAGTGCGTCTGATTGAGGCAGAGTGGCAGGCGGATGCAGATGAGGAACTTGGCGAATACTACACTGAAATCAAAATCTTCTGTAACGACAAAGCAGGTCTTTTGGTGGATGTGTCTCGTGTATTTGCAGAACGCGACATCAACATTTTAGGCATTCATTCCCGCTCAAGCAAGCAGGGGGTGGCTACCATCGAAGTATCCTTCAATACGAAGGGTAGACAGCAGATTAGCAGTCTGATAGAACGACTTCGCCAAATTGAAAATATTATTGAAATTCAGAGAACCACCGGCTAGGTGGTTCTTGTTTCAAGTAAATGGAACATGAATATAGAGATGAAAATCATTTGTGGAGAAACAAGATGAGCAAAATAAAAATCAACCACTATGTTGTTGGCATGGTGCAGACGAATTGCTATATCGTTATCAATGATGAGACCAAAGAGTGTTTTATCATTGATCCAGGCGCATCTGGAAAACAGTTAGCAGAGAAGATAAGACAAGATAATTTAAACCCAGTGGCAGTGCTTTTGACGCATGGACATTTTGACCATGCTGGAGCGGCAAAAACAGTGGCAGAGGAATTTGATATCAAAATCTATGCTCATGAAGCAGAAGAAGATACATTAAAAGATCCACAGAAAAATGTAAGCTGGATGGTAAACTGTAAAGAAACTTATGATGCAGATGTATTCTTGAAGGATGAGGAAATAATAAATATAGCTGACTTTAAAATAAAAGTGCTTCATACGCCAGGACATACGGAGGGTGGTTGCTGTTATTATATTCCAGAGGAAGCAGTGATTTTTACAGGTGATACTTTATTCGCGCAGTCCGTAGGAAGAACGGATTTTCCAGGTGGGAGTATGTCACAGATTGTACGTTCCATTCAGGAAAAACTTTTGACTTTAAATGAGGCAGGAAATTTTGAAACAGATATTATGGTCTATCCAGGCCACAATGATCCAACTACCATTGAAACAGAGAGGATGGAAAACCCTTATCTATGATCATTATAAATTTTAACAAACCGGAATTTGAATATGATGTACATTCATTGCTAAAAGCATTTTTCCCGAAAGAAGATGTGAAAATGCTTTACGAGCAAAATGAAGAGACTGCAGAGCATGTGTTCTATGTAGACTACCTCGAAAACATAATTTCTATCAAGTGGATTATCGGTGGAGATAAACTCTTTGCCCGTGATTTTGTAGTAGATTTCTCAGATAGAAAAGAAACCAAAAACGTGCTAAAGCAGAACATGTACGCTCTTTTAAAAGAAGGTACTGGTCGCGAGCTACCTTGGGGGACTCTGACAGGGATTCGTCCTACAAAGATTCCAATGAAGTTTATGGAAGAAGGGAAGACAGACAAAGAAATTTACCAGTACATGAAAGAAACTTATTTCGCAACCGATGAGAAGATTCAACTTTCCATCGACATTGCAAAACGCGAACGAAAGCTATTAGAAAAGATTGACTATGAGAATGGTTATAGCCTTTACATCGGTATTCCATTCTGTCCAAGTACTTGTTTGTATTGCTCGTTTACTTCCTATCCGCTTGGCATGTGGAAGAATCGAGTGGATGAGTATTTGGATGCGTTGGAAAAAGAAATCGCTTTTACTGCAACCAAGTTTTATCATAAGAAATTAAATTCGATTTACATCGGTGGCGGTACTCCTACTACCTTAAATGCACAGCAGTTAGATCGCTTGATTCGTAAAATCAAGTGTAGCTTTGATTTGCAGCACTGTGTGGAATTTACCGTAGAAGCAGGTCGTCCAGACTCGATTACCAAGGACAAGTTAGAGGTGTTAAAGAAGCATGGTATTGTGGACCGCATTTCGATTAATCCACAGACCATGAAACAGGCAACCCTCGATTTGATTGGTAGACATCATACCGTAGAGCAGATTAAAGATAGCTTTGCGATGGCACGAGAAGTAGGCTTCGATAACATCAATATGGATTTAATTATGGGGCTTCCAGAGGAAGATTTCGAGGATGTGCGAAATACCATGGAAGAGCTTAAGAAAATGGAGCCAGACAACATCACGATTCATTCCTTGGCTATCAAACGTGCAGCACGTCTTAATATGTTCAAGGATGATTATAAGGATATGCAGATGGTAAACACCCAGGAGCATATGGATTTGTGTGCGCACTATTGTAAAGAAATGGGTTTAGAACCATATTATCTCTATCGCCAAAAGGGCATGGCCGGCAATATGGAGAACGTCGGATATGCAAAAAAAGGCAAAGCAGGTGTATATAATATCTTGATTATGGAGGAAAAACAGACTATAATGGCACTTGGTGCAGGTGCGACAACAAAGTTTGTTTTACCTGAGTTAAATCCAGACGGCAGTCAGCGTATTGAACGTGTGGAAAACGTAAAAGATGTGAAAAACTATCTCGAGCGTGTAGATGAAATGATCGAACGAAAAATTCGAAAAATGGAGGAAGTAAAATGGCATTAAGCAAAAAGCCGGTAAACGGCATGAAAGATATATTGCCAGCAGAGATGGAAATCCGCGACTATGTGACAAGTGTAATCAAGGAAACCTATCGAAGCTTTGGATTTACCCCAATTGAAACTCCTTGTATGGAAAACATTGCAAATCTTTCCAACAAGCAGGGTGGAGAAAACGAAAAACTCATTTTCAAAGTATTAAAACGTGGTGAAAAGTTAAATTTGGAAACTGCTACAGAAGAAGCAGATGTAGTAGATTTTGGTATGCGTTATGACTTAACCGTACCTTTAACACGTTTCTATTCCAATAATGCAAATAATTTACCAACACCTTTCAAGGCACTTCAGATTGGTAATGTTTGGAGAGCTGACAGACCACAGAGAGGACGTTATCGTCAGTTCACTCAGTGTGATATCGATATCTTAGGCGAGCCAAGCAACCTTGCAGAAATTGAACTGATTACTGCAACAACTACAACACTTGGAAAACTCGGCTTTAAAAACTTTGAAATCCGTATCAATGAGCGCCGTATCTTAAAAGCGATGGCTGCTTATAGTGGATTCGAAGAGGAAGACTATGACAGCGTATTCATTACTCTGGATAAGATGGACAAGATTGGTGTAGAGGGTTGTGCAGAAGAACTAGAACGTAATGGATATGATAAAGCAAACATCGAAAAATACTTAGGACTTTTCAAGCTTTTAGAAGAAAAGACGGATGTGGCAGAAGGTGTTGCTTTCCTTGCAGATACATTGGGTGAATACTTAGATGTAGAAGTAGTAAAAAATATGACAGAAATCGCTACCGCAGTAAATGCGACAAAGGCAGCAGATTTCCAACTTGTATTTGATCCTACTTTAGTACGTGGTATGAGCTACTACACAGGTACTATTTTTGAAATCGCAATGCCAGAATTTGGTGGTGCTTGTGGCGGTGGAGGCCGTTATGACAAGATGGTTGGCAAATTCATAGGCAATGACGTACCAGCCTGTGGTTTCTCAATCGGCTTCGAAAGAATTATCCTTCTTTTGATGGAAAGTGGGTTCCAGATTCCAGAAAGTCCAAAGAAGGTGGCTTACCTAGTAGAAAAGAACTACCCAGCAGACAAGCTTGTAGCAGTTATGCAGCAGGCAAAAGAAGCGAGAGAAAACGGACAGCAGATTCTTGTGGTTCGTATGAACAAGAATAAAAAGTTCCAGAAGGAACAGCTAACAAAAGAAGGTTATGAAGAATTCGTTGAATTTTTCGCAAACTAACGAGATGAAGTGTAGCGGAATTGAGCTGACCCTTCGAGATAATATTGAATATAAGGAGAGAATCAAATGGCAGAATCAATGAAAGGCTTACACAGAAGCCATAGATGTACAGAAGTATCAAATGCCAATATCGGTGAAAAAGTTACCGTTATGGGCTGGGTACAGAAAAGAAGAAATTTAGGAAGCTTAATTTTCGTAGACTTACGTGATAGAAGCGGTCTTTTACAGATTGTATTTGATACTGACAGCGTAGGCGAAGAAGGCTTCGCAAAAGCAGAAACATTAAGAAGCGAATTTGTAATCGCAGTAGAAGGTACTGTTGCAAAAAGAACAGCAGCAGTAAACGAAAACTTAAAGACAGGTGATATTGAAATTATCGCAACAAGTCTTCGCGTATTAGCAGAGGCTCAGACACCTCCGTTCGCAATTGAAGAAAACAGCTTAACAAAAGAAGACATCCGTCTCAAATATCGTTACTTAGATTTAAGAAGACCAGACATTCAGTCAAAACTTATGATGAAGAGTAAAGTGCTTGGTCTTATGAGAGCATTCATGTCAAACGAAGGCTTCCTTGAAATCGAAACACCAATCCTTTGTAAATCTACACCAGAAGGTGCAAGAGACTACCTCGTACCAAGCCGTGTACATCAGGGTAACTTCTATGCGTTACCACAGTCTCCACAGATTTTTAAACAGCTTTTAATGGTATCTGGTTATGACCGTTACTTCCAGATTGCACGTTGCTTCCGTGATGAAGACCTTCGTGCAGATCGTCAGCCAGAGTTTACGCAGGCAGATATGGAACTTTCTTTCGTAGATATCGAAGATGTTTTAGACGTAAATGAAAGACTCTTGAAATATGTATGGAAAGAAGCAATTGGCGTAGACATTCCTACTCCATTCCCAAGAATGCCTTACCACGAAGCAATGGACAGATTCGGTTCTGACAAGCCAGACACACGTTTCGGAATGGAACTTACAGATGTATCTGACGTAGTAAGAAATTGTGAATTCGTAGTATTCAAAGGTGCTTTAGAAGCAGGCGGAACAGTTCGTGGCCTTAATGTAGAAGGTCAGGCTGGTATGCCACGTAAGAGAATCGATAAGCTCGTTGAATTCGCAAAAGGCTATGGTGCAAAAGGTCTTGCTTATGTTGCTATCAATGAAGATGGCACATACAAATCTTCTTTCGCTAAATTTATGACGGAAGAAGAAATGAGCGCATTAGTAGCAGCTATGAATGGTAAGCCAGGCGACTTATTACTCTTTGCTGCAGACAAGAAATCTCTTGTATATAATGTACTCGGTGCTATTCGTCTTGAAATGGGTAAAGAACTCGGCCTCATCGATGAAAATAAATGGAACTTCCTTTGGGTAACTGAATTCCCATTATTCGAGTGGTCGGAAGAAGAAAATAGATTCATGTCAATGCATCATCCATTTACAATGCCAATGGAAGAAGACTTGACATTACTTGATACAGACCTTGGTGCTGTTCGTTCGAAAGCATATGACTGTGTACTTAACGGTACTGAGCTTGGTGGTGGTTCTGTTCGTATCCACCAGAGCGACATCCAGGAAAAAATGTTTGAACTTCTTGGATTTACAAAAGAAAGTGCACACAACCAGTTTGGTTTCTTATTAGACGCATTCTCTTATGGTGTTCCACCACACGCAGGTCTTGCTTATGGTGTTGACCGTATGATTATGCACCTTACAGGAACAGACAACATCCGTGAAGTAATTGCCTTCCCTAAGGTAAAAGACGCTTCATGTATGATGTCTAAGTGTCCAAGTGAAGTAGATCCAAAACAGTTAGAAGAACTTGGAATTGCAATTGTAATTCCAGAGGTGGAAGAAGCAGACTAGGCAAGTAGGCTCGACCCGCGTCGCAAAGCGACTTTTCGTCGATTTTCAATCGACTCGGCTCTCGCGATTCGGCTAGTCGCCAAATCTTTAGAACAAAAATAAAGCGCTAATGCAAGTTAACTTGCGTAGCGCTTATTTTTATTCTACTACTTGCCTTGTTAGCTACGTTTCTATACTTCCTTATCAGACAAAGGCAAGGTGAAGATAAACTCCGTACCTACGCCCTCTGTACTGATAACATTAATATTCTCATTGTGTGCCTGCACAATTTCTTTTACGATAGCAAGTCCTAGTCCGCTACCCTTTTTATCGCGACCACGGGACTGGTCGGTTTTGTAGAAGCGTTCCCAGACTTTCTTTACACTGTCACTTGGAATACCGATACCCTTGTCTTTTACGGAAATGAGTACCTTTTCATTTTGGATATTGGTTTCGATAATGATGGCAGTATTGTTGTTGGCGAATTTTGTGGCATTGTCTAGAAGATTGTAAAGTACCTGCTGGAATTTGCCCATGTCGCCTTTTACAAACAATTCGGAGCCGGTCAGAAGCAAATCAAAGGATAAGCCTTTTTGATTGCATACGCCCTCAAATGTCATTGTGGTGGTTCGAATCATCTGGTTGATATCGAACTCCGTGATTTCGAGAGACATGCCACGGTTTCCAAATTGGTTCAGGTCTAAAATATTCTGCGTCAGCTTGTTCAAGCGTTCCGTTTCAAATAAAATAATGTTTAAATATTTTTCCTGCATTTCCGCTGGAATGGTTCCATCTATCATGGCTTCAATATAACCTTTGATAGAAGTGAGCGGAGAACGAAAGTCATGTGACACGTTTGAAATGAACTTGCGTTGTTCTTCCTCGAAGGTGTCTAGCTCTGTTGCCATATAGTTTAAGGTGTCTGCTAGATAACCTATTTCGTCATCGGTGTCAATCGCAATCCGTTTGCTGAAATCTCCGCGAGCATACTGTTCTGCGGCATTTGTGATTTTCTGGATAGGTTTATAAACAATAAAGTTGAAGACTACCAAAAGAATCGCAGCACAGATAAGTACGATGGTTACGGAAAGAAAGGCGATGTCCACAATGCCTGTGGATTGTGCCAATACATCCGTCATAGGCTTGTGAAGAAGCACATAGCCCTGCACCTTGTAGTTGTTTGTAATGGTAGAGAACACCGTTAGGGTATCCTCGTGAAAGCTTTCATAAAAACGTCCGGTCTGATAGTAGCTGTTCCCAAAGTCCTGGATATTAAAATTTTCAAGAGTTTTTGGTGTGCCCTGGTCTGCGTATATTTGGATAGAGGCGGTGTTGGAATCAAAATAGAGATTTCCATGGACATCAATAACCCAAATTTCTGCAGACATATATTTTGCAGCGGCTTCTAGGCTTTGGCGAATATCAATGAGTTCTGTTGCATCTTTGACAAATACTTCTTTTAGATCAGAAGCTATTAGAGTGGATTCCCGGTACATCTGCTGGGCTTCATTTTGACGAAGAAACTGGTTCGTCATATTTTGTGTGAGCGTACTAAGGAGTGCAATTGCCAAAACTGCAAAAATCAGATAGCAGGCCAACAGCTTTAAGTGTAGTTTTCGTTTCATTATTTAACCTCAAATTTGTATCCGATGCCCCATACAGTAGAAATCTGCCAGTTTTGGTGATCCTTGATTTTCTCACGAAGACGTTTGACATGTACGTCAACGGTACGGGTGTCGCCGATGTATTCATATCCCCAGATGTGGTCGAGGAGCTGCTCACGGGTAAATACCTGGTTTGGTGAAGCTGCCAGGAAGTAGAGTAGTTCGAGTTCCTTAGGTGGCATATCTACCTGATTGCCATTGTAAATGACAGAATAGTTCGAAAGGTTAATTGTCAGGTCTGGGTATTCTACGCATTTGGTTGCTGGAGCTGGTGCAGTGACAGGCTTGATAGGCTGGTATCTGCGAAGCACTGCTTTGACACGGGCAACGAGTTCCTTGGAATCAAAAGGCTTCATGATGTAGTCGTCTGCACCAAGCTCAAGGCCTAATACTTTGTCAAAAATTTCGCCTTTTGCGGAAAGCATAATGATTGGAACATTGGATTTTGTACGCACCTCACGGCACACCTGATAGCCGTCGATTCCAGGGAGCATCAAATCCAATAAAATCATATTAGGAGCATAGGAGTCAAAAGCGGCAAGGGCTTCTTCTCCATCATTTACGATTTTGGTGTCGTAGCATTCTTTTGTTAGATAAAGAGAGATTAACTCCGCGATATTATTGTCATCATCTACGATTAATATTTTCGTTTTTGTAGCCATAGTTTCCTCCTGTTCATAATTGAGACGTTCTGAAGAATCGACCAATCGTTCCTTATATTATTTGAACTCAACGATAGTCACACCTGCATCGCCTTCGCCGAATTCTGCGAGTTTATAGCTTTTTACATAATTCTGGCGTTTTAGGTGCTGGTGAACGGCATCGCGGAGTGCACCAGTTCCTTTTCCGTGTACAATACGAACGGATGGAAGATGCGCGATATAAGCATCGTCTAGATATTTATCCAACTTTGCAATTGCTTCATCGGCACGCATGCCAATGAGCTTGATTTCGGTAGAAGCAGTAGCAGATTTGCTCATCTTGAGCTTGCTTGCACTGCCTCCGTATTTCTTGGATGGAGAAAGAACATCTTCGTCCATCAGAATCAGGTCGCTAATATTTACCTGTGAACGCAAAATGCCCATTTGTACGAATAGATTTCCTTTCGCATCTGGCAGGGTGTGAACCGTGCCCTTAAGGTTCATGGAAAGCACCTTTACAGTATCACCAATACGAAGCTTTTTAGGAGCCTTATGGTTGACTTCCTGCTTTTTGATGCTGGTAAGCTTCTTTTCTTTTTCCGACATCTTGTTGCGCAGATTGGTACGTTCTTTTTCCATCTTGCTCATATCACCGAGTCCCTGTCCATACTTATTAAAGTTTCGGATGGTCTCGTCGGCAAGGTCTTTTGCTTCTTTGATAATCTTAAGTGCTTCTTCATTCGCTTCGCGAAGAATCTTTTCTTTGGACTGGTCTAGGCGTTCGTGTTTATTTTCTAATTTTTTCTTCAAAGCTTCGATTTCAGCCTTGTACTGATTAATCTGAAGCTGCTCTTTTTCGATGGTGATTCGACTGGCCTCTAAGTTCGAAAGCACATCCTCGAATTCTACGTCTTTGGTATTCAGGCGACTTTTTGCATCCTCTATGACAGAATCATCAAGTCCTAATTTGGAGGAGATTGCAAAGGCATTACTTTTTCCAGGAATACCGATAAGGAGTCGGTAGGTAGGACTAAGGGTTTCTACATCAAATTCGCAGGAAGCATTTTCAATTCCGTCTGTAGTGAGGGCATATACCTTCAGCTCACTATAATGTGTAGTTGCCATTGTGATAGCACCGTATAGGTGAAGTTTGTGCAAAATCGAAATCGCCAAAGCAGCACCCTCAGTAGGGTCAGTTCCAGCACAAAGCTCATCGAAAAGTACGAGGCTTCTATCATCTGCCTTTTCCAAAATCTTCACGATATTAACCATGTGAGAGGAGAAGGTACTAAGGCTCTGCTCAATGCTCTGTTCGTCGCCAATATCGGCAAATACTTCTTCGAAAATAGCAAGCTCCGAACGGTCTCCCGCAGGAATATGAAGACCTGCCTGTCCCATGAGGGTAAGAAGGCCAACGGTCTTTAAGCTCACAGTTTTACCGCCGGTGTTTGGTCCGGTCACGATAAGCTGCTTGAAGCTATCGCCTAAATATATGTCGATTGGAACGGTCTTTTTCGGATCAAGTAGTGGATGGCGACCTTTTCGAATATTGATGTATCCACGTTCATTAAAGGTAGGTGCTATACCGTTATAGGATTTCGCCAATGCTGCTTTTGCAAAGATGAAGTCTAGCTCGGATAGCACAGTCCAGTTGTTCGCTAGTGCCATTTCGTTCATTGCAACCATCTCGCTAAGTTTTGCCAAAATCACATTGATTTCGTCTTTTTCTTTAATGAAAAGTTCTTTTAACTCATTATTCAAATTTACAACTGCCATAGGCTCGATAAATACTGTGGAGCCAGAAGAAGACTGGTCGTGTACCATGCCAGGAACAGAGGCTTTGTTGCCTGCTTTTACTGGCAGACAGTAGCGGCCGTCACGCATAGTTACTACAGCATCCTGCAGGTATTCTCTAGTAGTGGCATTGTTCATAAGAGAGGAAAGCTGTGCGTGGATGCGGTCATTCATGCCGCGAATTGATTTGCGGATTTTTGATAGCGTAGGGCTGGCGTCATCTGCAATTTCATCCTCGCCCAAAATGCAGCGTTTGATTTCCTCGTGAAGCGGTGAAATTGGTTCAATCTGTGAAAAGAACACCGTCAGGGAATCCGTTTTTTCTTCGGTGTGATTGGAACGGTCATATGCTTTTGCACGCTTTGCAACTTCCAAAAGAGAACTGATTTGAAGCAGCTCGGCTGTGTTTAAGGAACCACCAATGGAAAGTCGCTTCAAGGAAGCATTGACATTGTGTAGCCCAGAAAAGGAAAGCTGCTGGCTCTTATAAATACGGCTAAGTGCATCTGAGGTTGTTTCCTGTAAATGATTAATCTCATCTATATCTGTAGATGGAACTAATTCCTGTATTCTTTTTTTTGTTTCTGGTGCAGCGGCATATCCTGCCAGATGCTCCAGGATTTTATAATATTCTAATGTTTGAAAAACTTTCTGATTCATAATTACCTCATTAAATTGATATACACATATTATAGCCTATTGTGTGGATTTGGAAAAGGTAAAAATACTTGCAAGCCTCTAGAAATCACAATATAATAGAATTGGTTTATTGTCGTTACATTTATGTACGAAATACGAGGGAATTTATGGGATTTATACGTGAACAGATTAAAGAAAAACCGATAAGTAAAAGACAGCTGGCGGCGAAGGTTGCAGTAGCAGCTCTTTGCGGATTGGTATTTGCAATTGTGGTTTGTCTGATTTTATTAATCGCAGTTCCAATGATTACAGAATACTGGGAAAAAGAAGAAGTTGTGCAGGGGACAGAAGAGGAAACGGCTGCGACCACGCAACAGACCGAGGGGCCTACCAATACGTTGGTGCTTCCGCCAGATTTGAATTTATCGATTAGTGATTATCAGACCTTGCAGGATGAGCTTTACCGCATTGGCAAAGAGGCTAACCGCTCGATTGTTACTGTTACCAATATAGAGAGCGAAAATGACTGGATGACAAATGACTATGAAGTAGAGGGTCAGGGGTCAGGTCTGATTATTTTCGAAGACAATAATTATGTGTACATCTTGACCGAACGCAGAATTATCTTGGACGCCGCACACATTCGCGTATCATTTGTGGACGGAACTGGTTCTGCGGCGACATTATTGAAATATGATGGCAACACGGGAATGGCAGTTCTGACCGTTGAGAAGCGCCAGTTGACGGTTGCTACGCAAAAGGTATTAAAGGTGGCGGACTTTAGTGGTATGGAGCCAGTAAGCAATGGTGCGCTTGTGATGGCTTTGGGTAGTCCGCTGGGGACAAATTATTCGATTTTGACGGGCAATATTACATCTGTTGAAAACCAGGTGGCGACACAGGATAAGAACTATTCAGTATTTACGACGGATATCGTGGCAAGTGAAAATGGAAGCGGCGTGTTAATCAACACGAATGGAGAAGTGGTTGGTATTATGATGCAGTCCTTCAGTGGCTCGCAGAATGCCAGTACCTTGACTGCGGTAGCATACACTGAGGTTGCGGAAGTCGTAGACACTCTGAAAAATGGAAAAGATGTTCCTTATATAGGAATTTATCTTTCTACAGTTACAGAGGACATTGCACAGGATTATGAACTTCCAAGAGGTGTATTTATTCGAGAAGTAGCGATGGATTCGCCAGCGATGAAGGCAGGACTTCAGAGTGGAGATGTCATCACACAGGTGAATGGAGAAGAAGTGTTAGAGGACGCACTTTTCAGTGAAATCCTGCGACAGTTGATTCCGGGAACCACCTGTGAAATTTCTGTAAAAAGACAAAATGGCAATGAATATTATGATGTAAACTGCACGGTTACTATTGGAGTGCTAGAATAACAGTTGAAATTGAATGCAAGAAAGATGGAGGAATTATGAAATATATTGAAAGCTTTCGCGAAGGAGAACGTGTCAATGACGTATACCTTTGCAAGTTTAAACAGGCAGCATTGACAAAGGCGGGAAAGCCTTATGATATTGTAATCTTACAGGACAAAACAGGAACTATCGATTCGAAAATCTGGGATCCAGGTTCTGTTGGAATTGATGATTTTGATGTGATGGATTATGTGTGTGTCACAGGTGATGTGTCGATTTATAATGGCAGTCCACAGCTCTCTATTAAGCGTGCTCGAAAAGCAGGTGAGGGAGAATACAATCCAAGTGATTACCTTCCGGTTAGTGAATATGATATCGATGGCATGTTTGTAGAACTTATGGGTTACATAAATTCGATTAAGAATCCATATTATAGCAAGCTTTTGCATGCATTTTTTGATAATGCAGCATTCGAGAAAAAATTCAAATTTCACTCAGCGGCAAAGAGTGTGCATCATGGATTTGTAGGTGGACTTTTAGAGCATACTTTAAGTGTTACTAGAAACTGTGATTTCTTTGCAAAAAACTACAGTATTTTAAATCGAGATTTATTGCTTACTGCAGCAATGTTTCATGATATAGGAAAACTTAAGGAGCTTTCCACTTTCCCAGAAAATGATTATACAGATGCGGGAAATCTGTTAGGCCATATCGTTATGGGATGTGAAATGTTAAACGACCAAATTCGTCAGATTGAAGACTTCCCAGTTGTGCTTGCAAATGAATTAAAGCACTGTATTCTGGCACATCATGGTGAGTTGGAATTTGGTTCACCAAAGAAACCTGCACTTGTGGAAGCGTTATGTCTTAGCTTTGCAGACAACTTGGATGCAAAGATGGAAACAATGAAAGAAATCTTTAATGGTGTTCCAGAAAACAATTTAGATTGGCAAGGTTATAACAGATTGTTAGAGTCAAATGTTCGTAGAACGAGTTCAGATAAATAATTCGGAAGGTTCATTTTAGAAAGAGAAAAAATATGAAAAAGAATGACATATTTGAATTGAAGATAACAGACATGGGTGTTGACGGAGAGGGCATTGGTCATTTTGATGGTATGACCTTTTTTGTAAAAGATGCATTGATTGGTGACCTTATCCGTGCCCGTGCTATGAAACTAAAAAAGAACTATGGATATGCAAGAGTGGAAGAGGTAGTAACTCCTTCCGCTTTTCGTATTGAACCGAAATGTCCACATCACAGACGCTGTGGTGGATGTCAGATCCAGGCACTTTCCTATGAGAAACAGTTAGAATTTAAACAGGAAAAAGTACGTGGAAATCTGATTCGAATTGGAGGATTTTCGGCAGAAGAAATCGATGCAAAAATACTTCCGGTAGTTGGAATGGAAATGCCGTTCCGATATCGTAATAAAGCACAGTTTCCAGTCGGAACAGATAAAGAAGGAAATTTGGTGACGGGATTTTATGCGGCTAGAACCCATAGCATTATTCCGGTGGATGATTGTCTACTTGGTGTAGAAGAAAATGCACCTATCTTGGAGACGGTAAAGGAATGGATGATAGCTAACAATGTAAGTGCTTATGATGAAACCACAGGTAAAGGATTGCTTCGTCATGTGCTCATTCGTTTTGGCTTTACCACGAAGGAAATCATGGTTTGTCTTATCATCAATGGACGTACTTTGCCAGCACAGGCAGATTTGATTTCACGTTTAGAAAAGATGGGGGGGATGACTTCGATTTCGATTAATATCAATACGAAAAATACAAATGTAATTTTAGGTGATGCGACAGAATGCATTTGGGGGCAGGCGTATATTACAGATTATATACATTTGAGAGACACAGAGGAGTCGCTAGTTGGGGCAGAGAATGAATTTGCACTATCTGAAACTGCGGTTGCATATCGTATTTCGCCACAGTCTTTCTATCAGGTAAATCCTGTTCAGACAGAAAAACTATATAGTACTGCACTTGATTACGCAGAGCTTACAGGCGAAGAATATGTCTGGGATTTATATTGTGGTATCGGAACAATTTCTCTTTTCTTAGCGCAAAAGGCAAAGAAAGTCTATGGTGTAGAAATCGTACCACAAGCTATCGAGGATGCGAAAAGCAATGCGAAGTTAAATGGCATTGAAAATGCAGAATTTCTCGTGGGAAAAGCAGAAGAAGTTTTGCCAGGGTTTTATGAGAATTTGAAACGTGATATGGAAGAAGGGAAAGCTTCTAATGACGCAGGTGAGATGCTTACGCCGGATGTTATCGTGGTCGACCCACCGCGTAAAGGCTGTGATGGTGCGTGTCTTGAGACAATGCTTAAAATGCAGCCAAAACGTATCGTGTATGTAAGCTGTGACTCAGCTACACTTGCAAGAGATTTGAGAATCCTTTGTGATGGTGGATATGAGTTAGAAAAGGTGAGAGCGGTAGATCAGTTCCCTCATACAGGACATGTGGAGACTGTTTGCCTCTTGGGCAACCGAAATGCAAAGCCGGATACCCGCGTTAAACTCAGCGTAGACACAGAAGAACTACAGTAATAGCTTTAGTGCTCGGCATGGTTGGAGCATTGATTCTTGGTACGGGAATGAGTCTTGTTATGACAGATTTATCAGTACTGTTAGGAATGACAGGAATGGCAAATATGATTGTTGGGATAATTGTGGGTGTTTTAGGGATTATTTTGGCAGCATTGGCATATCCGGTGTATAGTAAGGTTCTTAAGCGTGAGCGTGAAAAGATAGCCCCGGAGATTTTAAGGTTAACGGATGAACTGATGAAATAAATAATGGATTGGAGAAGATGGTAGAAATGCCATCTTTTTTTTGCAAATTAACATTTCAGAAACATTATGAAAGCATTTTTTAAACAAACCGAGTGTATTATCAACTCATCAAATTCAAGGAGGTAACGAAAGATGGATGTTACAAGAACTATTAACGCAGGAATGTCAAAAATGGCAAGAAGCATGAGAAATGGTGTTGATAATTGTAAGACAGATGGAAAGATTGCTGAAAAGCAGAAACTGATTAAATCATTAACCAGAGAGATAGGTAACTTGGCTTTAGTCAGACTGGAAGCTGGAGATGAAATGAGTCCTGAAATCATGGAGCGATACGAAGCTATCAAGGCTGCAAGGGAAGAGATTGTTGTTTTAGAAAGTGGCAAGAAGAAATCTACAGTAATCTGTCAGGAATGCGGCGCTAAAACTTCTGTTGATATGAAGTATTGTGGTGTATGTGGCACTTGCCTGCAGGAAGCATAGTAGGAAGGAAAGAGTGGTAACAAAAATCACTCTTTCCACAAAAATGATTTTAATAAAACAGAAACATTTTTTTAACAGGATAAAAACATCGTAGATATATGATAGGTACATAAGATGCGAACAACAAAGCACTCGCATGAAATAAATTTTAAAGGAGATTAAAGATATGTCAAAAATCGTAGAAGCAAATGAAAAAATCGTAGAGGTAGTAGTAGACGGATATAAAAAAATTGAGACTGGTGTAGTGGAAGGCTATAAGAAAATCGAATCCGGTGCTGTCGAGGGATTTAAGAAGGTAGATAACGGCAGAATTGATAGAATGGCAGACGCTGTAACAGGAGCATACCAGAAGGTGGAAGATGCTGTTGTCGGAGCTTATAAAAAAATGGAGGACGGCTTTGTAGAAAAGCATTTGGTAAGAGAAGGAGAAACAGTAGAAGGGGCTAAAGAGCGTATTAAGAAGGAGCAGGAGGAAAGAACTGCGCAGGCAAAAGCTCATGTTGAAGTATCTATTCCAGATTCCAGTGAAATTGTGAAGAAAAATCTTGAGGCAGCTAAGAACGCTGGAAAACGATAAAAATGAAAAGTTGGTACAAGAGGATACAAAGATGACAGAATGTGTTGGAAATAAAGATAATGCATTTGTGTACACATATTCAGCACAAAGCAATAAAGAGATTGAGAAGATTCGCAGTAAATATCTTCCGAAGGAAGAAAGTAAATTGGAAAAGATAATCCGATTGGATAAGCAGACAGAAAAGAAGGGGCAGGCAGTTTCCGTTGCACTTGGAGTGATTGGTTCACTACTGTTAGGCGTAGGAATGTGTTGCACAATGGTCTGGAATGTAGGAATTGTTACGATGGTTATAGGAATTATAATCGGAATATTTGGTATGGGAATCATGGGATTGGCATATCCAACGTATAAAAAGCTGACAGCAAGAGAACGTGCAAAGATTGCAGAACAGATTATTGCGTTAAGTGATGAATTGCTATAAGACATCATTTTAATAAAACAGAAACAATTTAAAAACGAAATTTAAATGGAATAGATATATCATTAGGGTATCAAATAACAAATAAACTCAAAGGAGAAATTAGAATCATGGAAAAGAAAAATTTTATTACGTTGGTATTAGGTATTGTTAGCGGATTGGTATTTGCACTGGGTATGTGTATGTGCCTTCTTCCTGAATGGAACATGTTTAAGGTTGGTGTTGGATGCACTGCTGTTGGACTTGTTGCGATTATTGCGACTGTCATTGCATATAGAAAGATGTCCGGTGCAACACCAATACAGGTAAATATGAAGATGGTGGGAAAAGTGGTGTATGGAATTATTTCTTCTTTAGTCCTTGGATTAGGTATGGCTATGATTATGGTATTTGAAGGAATGATGATACTTGGCATAGTAGTGGGTATTGTTGGTATTGTAATGCTTCTTTTCTTAATTCCTATGTGCGTAGGGCTAAAGAATAACAAATAATGTTTGTAGCGATGATGTATTGAAACAGTGATTTGAAGGTACTTGTAAAGTTCAGTTTCACGCTTTGGAAGAAATGCAGCGGATGTACTGAAATCCTTGCAGCTTCTTATGGATTATACGATACTAGACTCAACAGAAGACAGTAATGATACTGAATAAAGATTATATTACTATTTAGAAATTCCAGCCAAAGTATAACTGCAACTAATGAAAGAAATAGTTCTTTTGTTAGTTGCAGTTTTTTGTTGTTTCACAAAAATTTCACATTTTCAAAAGATATACCTTGAATTCCTCGTTAGGAATCAGATACCGGAGTGCAATAAAAACGGCAAATAAATCTTTCTTTCCAATGATGAGGATATCCGCAGAAGACAACAGCTTGACAAAGATATTTCTTCTCAGGAAAGTTAATAACAAAAGTTAAAAAAGCCGAATGACAGATATGCTGATTGATGGTACAATTAGCAAAGAGGTGTATGACGATAAAATGATTGAGTTCAATCGTAAACTTCATACCCTAGCAGGAAAGAAACAATTATTAAACGAGAGTATCAATAAAAAAAGATGTGGAAAAGCGAATGGCGGAACTTCGTCAGACATTAGAAAATGAAGAGATTCTCGATGAATTCGACAGGGTGGTTTTTGAAAGTATCATCGACAGAGTATTGGTTGGCGGTTATAACGAAGACGGAAGCCCAGACCCTTACAAACTGACTTTTGTACTGAAAGGAAATCAGACTGGTGTTGTACCAAAGGCAAAAGAGCAGTATAAGGAAAAGAATTCCGAGAAAGGAAAGATGGTGTCATAAGATGGAGAAAAAGCTGGTAGTGATTGTTGATAATAATAATGAAATAGCAACTGAGGTTGCGGACACAGAAATGTGTTCATCAGCGTGTGACGTGGCAATGGAAACGTGTTCATCACAGAGTCACGACGCATATAGAAACAGTCGTAAAACTTTGTCGAGTAGATAAATAATTTAGGAGAAGTACAACTATGCAATATCGTACCGATAAATATGGAAATAAAATATCTGTTTTAGGCTATGGCTGCATGCGTTTTACAAAAACGGCAGGCAGTATTGACATGGATAAAGCGGAAAAGGAGCTTATGGCAGCTTATGAGATGGGGGTAAACTATTATGATACAGCCTACATCTATGGTGGAAGCGAAGCTGCGATTGGAAAAATATTTGAGAAGAATGGAATACGCGAAAATATCAATATTGCGACAAAGCTACCACATTATTTGATGAATTCCATGGAAGCAATTGAGAAATGTTTTCAAGAGGAACTTAGTCGACTTCGCACTGATTATATCGATTTTTATCTCATGCATATGCTAAACGATGTAAAGACTTGGGAGAAACTTGTGGATATGGGAATTCTAGAATGGATTCGTGTGAAGAAGGAAAGTGGTGCGATTCGACAGATTGGATTTTCTTACCACGGCAATTCTGAAAGCTTTTGCAAAGTAGTAGATGCATACGATTGGGATTTTTGTCAGATTCAGTATAACTATTTAGATGAGCATGCGCAGGCTGGTCGTAAGGGATTAAATCATGCTGCGGCAAAAGGGATTCCGATGATTATCATGGAACCGCTTCGTGGCGGAAAGCTGGTAAGCAATCTTCCGGAAAAAGCCAAGAAACTCTTTGCGGAACATCCAAAGAAATATTCGCCAGCAGAGTGGGCGTTTCGTTGGCTTTGGAATCAGCCAGAGGTAACTTGTGTGCTTTCTGGAATGAATTCGATGGAAATGTTAGAAGAAAACGTTCGCGTAGCCAGTGAGTGTGAGGTGGGCGAATTCACAGAGGAAGATAATGTATTGCTTGCTCAAGTTGTTGAAGCAATCAACTCTAAAATGAAGGTCGGTTGTACTGGTTGTGGTTACTGTATGCCATGTCCAATGAATGTGGATATACCAGGTGCGTTTGCGGCTTATAACGTTTCGTCTGTGGATGGAAAACAAGAGGCGTGGTATGAGCATTTGCGTAGCTCTGTTTTTCGTAAGGATGCGACATCGATATCGAATTGCATTGGTTGTGGTAAATGTGAGAAGCACTGTCCACAGGGAATTCAGATTCGTGAAGAATTGAAGAATGCGCAGAAGGTGTTAGAGGGTCCGATATATAAAATAGTAAAGAAAGTAGTACCTCTCTTTATCAAGTATTAATGAAATGCGCCCCAGGGATTCCTGGGGCGTTGTGTTTTGTGCTAAATACTAAGGTCGAAACTCTGTCCTACCATTTTCTCCTGCTCAGTTACAATAGAATCTGCTTTCGCTTCATAAGCAATACTCTGAAGTTTTTTAATGAGTTCTTCCACACTGGAAGCACTTACAGTAGTTAAATCTTCTTTGTGGTTTGGTTTGACTTTTTCTGTATTGGCTTCTTTTGCACCTGCTTTTTTCTCAGCGCGATTTTCTGCCTGTTTTGCTTCAATGCGTTCTTTCTGAGCAGCATTTGCTTTATCTAATACAGCAAAATAACTGGTAGTGCCATCCTTGATTTCAATGCCGAAGGATTTTACGTTTGCACCAGATTCTTTTAATTGTTTCAACATGTCTGGCATTTGAGCTTTGGCATCTTCGATGAGCTTTTCATTCTTAGCACGGGTGTCCTCGTTTGTTGCCATTTCCTCTAATTCTGATTCGCTGATAAGAACAAGCATGCTCTTGTCAGAACGAATATTAGCAGACTGCTCTTTCGCAGAATCGACATGGGCGTCGTCTACGAGCACGAATTCCATATCCCCATATTTTGCTTTTAGCTCTTCATAGTATTTGGAAGCGGTATCGCTAAGCTTTGGGTTTCCAATGCTGTTTTTTCCGTTTACTACTTTTGCGGTTTCTTTGTTTACATTGTTTTCATATTTTCCTGTTAATGAGGAAAGTACGTTGTCCATTCCAAATAATTGACTCATATTTGACTCCTCCTTGTCATCTTTTTGCAAGTCCTTTTGCACAGAGTTATTCTGTTATCTTTTATATCGGTTGTTTCTCATTAATGATTAACTATATATTAGCAAAAAAATATACATTTTTCTAGAACTATATATGCTTTTTGTTTTCTTTTATTTGCTTTAGTGGTACAATATATGTTGGATTAAAATGTCACAAGAGAGGATATTCACATGGGAACTGGTTTATATTCATTGGTTGCCGGGCTTTGCCTTTTACTGACCTTTATATTGTACCTGCGAATGGTTGGCAGTGTTACACGAAGCGAAAAAAGAGATATTTATGTAGGCATAATGATGGTAGGGATGTTTTATCTTGTATTGGATGTATTATGGGGTGTCATCTATGATGCCTTGTTACCAATTCCAGTACCAGTGCAGGAAATTATTTATGCATTATACTATGCGTCTTCTGCGACACTATCTTATCGATGGTTTGCCTATGTGGAGTATATGCAGGATTCAGCCCTTTATCATAATTCGAAGATAAGAAGAATCGCCAAAATACCTATGATGTTTGTGGTGGTTGTGTCGGTGCTATCATTGTGGACACATTCATTCTTTTACATAGATGCTCAGGGAGCATATTGCAGAGGTCCGTTATATATCGCACAGTTGATATTTACTTATGGATATATTGTTTTTGCAGCAGGAAAATTGGCAATTCGAATGTTTATGACAAAGGAATTTGAAGCTCAGAACACATATATGATTATGTTGTCCTATTTTGTTTTTCCTGTTGTATTTGGTATTCTGCAGATTGTGTATCAAAACATGCCATTCCTTTGTATGGGTATTGCGATGGCTACGCTTCAGACCTATCTGTTTTATGTAACCTTTGAAAAAGAGCGAGAGCTTAGCTCCTCCAAAATTCATAGCTTGAGTAGACTGTTTATTAGTTCCTATTATTTAGATTTACAGACGGGAAAAAGGGAATACTTAAGTAATACGGAGGAAAAGGTTGAGGATTATCTGACCGGAGATTTTTACAAGGAAGCACTGGAGGATCACGAAGATGCGATTCGAGTGTACGCAGATATGTATGTGCATGCGGATGACAGAGAAAATTATTGTATGATGTGTAGTCGAAATTACATGATGAAGACTCTGAGTAAAGAGAATTTGTTTTATTCCTTCAATTATCGACAGGTTGCAGGAGGAAACGAAAAATGGTTCCGAATGCATGCTATTGTTGCTTCTTATTCCCCAGATGGAAAAGTAACCCATGTGGTACTTGCGATTATGGATGTGGATAATCAAATCCGAAAAGATATTCAGCAGAAACAGGCAGTAGAAGAAGCTCTCGTAGCAGCCGAGAGTGCCAATAAGGAGAAGAGCCGATTTTTATCCAATATGTCACATGACATTCGTACACCAATGAATGCCATTATAGGATTTGCGAATCTGGCACAATCGCATATAGAGAATCAAATGCTTGTAAAAGACTATCTGGGTAAAATTCAATCGGCGAGTAATCATCTTTTGAATTTGATTAATGATATTCTGGATATGAGCCGTATCGAAAGCGGCAAGGTGCAGATAGAGGAATCGGAGACTTCTCTAAGAGACATATTAGCGGAAGTCAACAATCTCATTCATCCGATGGCAGAGGATAAAAATATCGATTTTTCTATACAGAATGAAATTGTCAATAACTATGTATACTGTGATAAACTTCGTTTGAACCAGGTGCTGATTAATCTGCTGGGAAATGCGGTGAAGTTCACACCTCAGGGAGGGAAGGTTGCACTTCGGGTTCATCAGGAGATGGTTGCACCAGAAGGCTATGGTGTATATATTTTCAAGGTAATAGATAACGGTATAGGAATAGGTGCAGAATTCCTAGATAGTGTGTTTCAAGCCTTTGAGAGAGAAAAGAGTGCCGAGAAATCAGGTATCCAGGGAACAGGACTTGGACTTTCTATTACCAAGAGCATCGTAGAAATGATGGGTGGAAAGATAAGTGTAGAAAGTGAGCTGAATCAAGGAACTGAGTTCACCGTAAAGGTTGTTTTTTCATTGCAAGATGTTGAAGAAGACGCACTTGCATTGGAAGAAGCAAATGCATTAAAAGAGCAAGAGATTGCTACAAAGCAGGAGGAACAAAGAAAACTGTTTACAGGTCGAAAGCTTCTGCTGGTAGAAGATAATCCTTTAAATCGAGAGATTGCGAGAATGTTCTTAAAAGAACAGGGCTTTGTGATTGATGAGGCTAGCAATGGACAGGAAGCAGTCGAGAAAGTAAAAGCTTCTCATGCAGGGGAATATGCGGTAGTTCTTATGGATATTCAGATGCCTATTATGGATGGATACGAAGCCACCAAGGCAATTCGAGATTTAGATAATCGTATTTTGGCAAATGTGCCAATTGTTGCTATGACGGCAAATGCTTTTGATGAGGAACGGCGAAATGCCTTTGCAGGTGGTATGAATGGTTATGTTACAAAACCAATTGATTTGGAAGTTTTATTTGAAACCTTAAAGCAAATACTAGAATAAATAGAAAAATAAGAAAGTGAGACAATTATGAAAAAGACAAAAATCGTATGTACAATGGGACCAAATACAAATGATTTGGATATTATGAGAACACTTGTAAAAGGGGGAATGGATATTGCACGTTTCAACTTCTCTCATGGAGACCATGCAGAGCAGAAGGAACGTATGGACAACCTAAAGAGAATTCGTAAGGAAGAAGGTAAGCATATTGCTATTCTTTTGGACACAAAGGGACCAGAAATCCGTACGGGATTATTACAGGATGGGCAGAAGGTTCAGCTTACAGAAGGTGATGAATTTGTTCTTACAACAGAGGAAATCGTTGGTGACAATAAGCGAGTGAGCATCACCTACGCAGGTTTGGTTGAGGATGCGCAGATTGGTGGCAGAATCTTAATTGATGATGGTCTTATTGAATTAAAGGTAAAAGACATTCAGGGGAAGGACATTGTTTGTGAAATTATCAATGGCGGCGAGCTGGGACAGAGAAAGGGTGTAAATGTACCAAATGTTCCTATTCATCTTCCAGCAATCACAGAAAAAGACAAAGACGATATTCGATTTGGTGTAGAACAGGATGTAGATTTTATCGCAGCTTCCTTTGTGCGTAATGCAGAATGTATTCGTGAAATTAAAGCTCTCCTTCGTGAATGTGGTGCACCATATACACCAGTTATTGCAAAAATTGAAAATGAAGAGGGTATCGATAACTTAGATGAAATTCTTGCGATTGCAGATGGTATTATGGTAGCACGTGGTGACCTTGGCGTAGAAGTACCAGCAGAAGAAGTTCCATACATTCAGAAGATGATGATTAAAAAATGTAAGGAAGTGTACAAGCCAGTTATTACAGCAACTCAGATGTTAGATTCTATGATGCGTAATCCGCGTCCTACCCGTGCAGAAGTGACTGACGTCGCAAATGCAATTTACGATGGTACAGATGCAGTTATGCTTTCTGGTGAAACTGCACAGGGTAAATACCCAATTGAAGCTTTAAGAATGATGGTTCAGATTTGTGAGAATACAGAATCCCACTTAGACCATGAAGAAATTTTAGCGAAGATGAAAAAACAGAGAATGCGTGATACAACAAGTGCACTTGGTTATGCAACCGTATCTACTGCTTTTAACCTAGATGCAAAATGTATTATTGCTCCTACCGGTTCTGGTGCAACTGCTCGTATTATTTCAAAGTTCCATCCAAAGATGGAAGTACTTGCAGTTAGTCCAAACGAAAGAACGCTTCGTAGAATGCAGATTCTCTGGGGTGTAAGACCTTATGAATCTGAAACAGCAACTTCATCTGAAGAAATCAGTAACAGAGCGATTGAAATTGCGAAAGAAAAGGGCCATGTAAACGAAGGTGATTTGGCAGTGCTTACAGCAGGTATTCCTTCTCCACACGTAGGTGGATTTGATTATGGTGTAAGCAATATGATGAGAATTGTAAATATTGAATAAGAGGACTTAAGATGAAAAAGAGTAAACACTTTAGAAAAGATGTAATCATTGCAAGAGTAATTGCAGCAGTTTTGCTGATTGTGTTAATCGCAATTATTTCCCTTGCAGTGTCCCTTTTGAGCAAGCCATCTGGCAGTGATAAGGATACACAGAATACACAAAACACACAGATGGAAAATCCGGATAATCAACCTAGTACTTCCGAAGAAACTCCAGATGTATCCATAGAACTAGAGACGGAAGAATCACAGACTACAGAAGAAGAACCAATCGTTGATTCCGAAGTGGAAGGACAGGTTTATGTAAAAACTACAACACAGGTGAAGCTTCGTAAGGAACCAAACACCAACTGTGCGACTCTAGACCGTATTGATGGTGGTACAGAGCTTCTCGTATTAGAGACCTTAGAAGGCTGGTACAAGGTATCCCATAACGGACAAGAGGGATATGTTAGTGCAGATTATGCACAGATTGTAGAAGCAGAATAAAGACGATGTGAGGAAATATAGATGAACTGGTTACTTTATGCAATTTTAGGAGCAGTACTTGCGGGTGCCTCTCCTGTATTTGCCAAAAGTGGAATGCACAAGTCGAACTCTCATTTAGCAGCAGCACTTCGTGGGACCTTTTTGTTTCTCGGAGCATGGTTTATGGTGAATTTGACAGGTTCGGGTATGCATTTATCTGCAATTGGACAGACCTCCTTTCTCTACCTTATTTTTTCTGGTATTGCAACAGGTATCGTGTGGATATGTCTGCTTCGTGCCTTACAGATGGGTGAGGTAGTCAAGGTAGTGCCAATTGTAGAGGGTAGTATTGCACTGAACCTATTGGTAGGTATTTTTGTGTTCCATGACGGCATAAACTGGAATAAGATTATTATCTTAATTATTTTAATTGCGGGAACCTTGATGATGGGGTTAAAAGGCTCTGGAAGGGGCGGTAAGACAGGCGCCTGGCTTGGATATGCTCTTGGAGCTATGGCGTTTACTACTGTAACGGTTGTGTTGGACCGTATTGGAATAAGTGGATTGAATTCAAATTTTGAGCGTTTGGTGCGTTATGGTATTGCAGTGATTCTTGTCTGGTTGGTTGTATTTGCAACCAAGGGATATAAGGGTTTACGCTCTATGTCCTTTTTGGATGGTATCTACTTATGCCTGTCAGGTGCTACTATGGGTGGTGCTTGGTACTGCTTCCGCCTGGCATATGTCCTAGGTGCAGATGCGACCGTAGAGATGGTAGAGCATTTTGACTTGGTTGCTGCAGTGGTGTTAGGTTGCGTATTTATGAGAGAACGCCTGACAGTACGTGCGATTTTTGGAATGATTTTTATGATGTTTGGTTTTTGGTTGTTACTTGCAGACCTCCCAATCATACCATTGTAAATCACATTTTTCATAATGCTTCATATTCTATATTGATAGAATTATGGAGAGCGAATGTGGAATATAGAGATAGTTTATTTAACAAGACGCCTTTTTATATGACCTATCCGATGCAGAACTTGTATCTGACGGAAATGGAATATGAGAAGGATATGGAACGAATGAAGGAGCTGTATCCAAGTGAGGTACAGCAGCTACAACAGATGGTTGAGCGTCGTTGCGATGAGATGGAGTATGATGGTAGCCGTATGTATGACGAGAATCCAGACCGTTATATGTTAGAGCGAGAGGCCCAGAGATTATTAGAGCAGTTTTTGCGAGAGAATCCACAGTATGGAAATCTGTCGCCAAGACCAGTGCCACCGCCATCACGTCCGATGCCAAGACCGGAGAATGATATGCCGCTAAGGCCGATGCCTCGCCCAGAAGAACAGATGCCACCACGTCCAATGCCAAGAGACGAGGACTTGTCGGCACAACAGTATGGTCGTGGAGATAACAGATGGCTCCGAAGCTTGATTGGGATTTTGTTCCATGATGAAATTTATCGTAGAAGATGCAGACATCGAAGATGTAGTCGCTGGTGGTAAAAACCAGTAGAAAATACTTTCGTTACACAAGGTGAAACAGATGAATAAAAGTTATGTAAAACCAATGGTGCTCACAGGCGTTTTTCTGGTTGCACTTGTTGTGTTTAGTATGCTGACAAACAAAGTGAATAAAGACCAGACCACAACAATGAAGGATGCAAGCTTGCCAGTTATGCATTTTATCTATAACGACATGGCAGTGGGGGAGCTGCATGGCTATGCTCAGGAGATGGATATGTTATCCATGAGAGATGGTCTCATGCCAATTGGGGAAGAACGCGTGCTGAATCTGGAGATTATGACTTATGGAAATAAAGTGGATAATCTTTCTTATAAGATAAGGAGCATGGATAGCGAAAGATTGTTGGTAGAAGTGGAAGATGCTGATATTACAACTACCCAGGATAAGGTAGCGTGTAGTATCAATCTTCCAAGTCTTTTTGAGGACAACCAGGAATACAATATGGAGATTGTGTTGAGTGTTGGTGAAAAGGACATCTATTACTATACCCGTATCGTTCGTGCGATGGACTGCTATACGGGTGAAACTTTGGATTTTGCAATGCAGTTTCATGAGTATACCTTCCGAGATGATGCAGATACCTTTATACCGACCTTTATGGATCCGGCAACAGGTGATGCAACAAACCTTTCTTATGTTGATTTGTCCTGTACACTTCGACAGATTACCTGGGCAGATTTCACAGGTGTAAAGTTGACTGAGCCAGTGGCTTCTTTCAAGGAAATTAACAATTCTTATAATGTCATAACCTTGAATTATGTCATGACGAATGTAAATGAAAATAAAGAAGTAGAGTATTACAATGTCGAGGAATCGTATCGTCTGCGTCAAACACCGACTCGTATGTATGTGTTAAATTTTGAACGTAGGATGAATCAGATTTTCCGAAATGAAAATGAATTTCTTTTAGGAACAACAGGAATTCTTTTGGGAATTCGTGATAATGATGTAGAGTATCTGGCAAATGAGTCAGGCGATTGTATTGCTTTTGTGCAGGAAGGTGAACTATGGTGCTACGATAGAGTCAATAATACCATTTCACAGGTGTTCAGCTTCCGTGGAGCAGAAGGAATCAATAGTCGCGAAAACTGGAATCAGCATGACATTGATATCATTCGAGTAGATGAAGCAGGAAGTATCTCGTTTGTTGTATGTGGTTATATGAATCGCGGTGACCATGAGGGTTATGTAGGAGTAGGTGTGTACCACTATGATGGAATTTATCATACCGTGGAGGAAGAAGTGTTTATCCCTACAAACAAGTCTTATGAAGTCTTACAAGCAGAGTTGGGACAGCTCATCTATGTAAACGAACAAAAGATGTTATATCTTATGTTAAATAACGATGTGTACAAGATAGATATGAATTCGTTTGTCGTGGATACGCTTGTGGAAAGTGAAACGGATGTATGTTACGCAGTTTCAAAAAGTGGTAGATATCTGGCGTGGGTGAAACCAGAAGAAATCTACTCCAGTGAAAAAATATATTTAGAAGATTTAAAGACGGGCATTTCTTATGAGGTAACCTCAGGGGAAAATGTATATATAAAACCGATTGCTTTTATCGGTGAGGATTTTGTATATGGTGTAGCAAATACTGCAGATGTAAAAGCAGATGCGCTAGGGGATATGCAATTCCTAATGAATCGAATCGAGATTTTAAATACATCGGAAGAAAAACAGGATATCATAAAAACCTATTATCCGCATACAGGTATGATAGGAGAGGTTTCTGTTGATGAGAATAACATTTATGTTGAGTTGGTTGCTGAATCGGCGGGGCGCTTTGTGGTATGTGGACAGGATACGATTATGAACCGAGAAGTAGAGCCTGCTAATAGTGTGAAACTTAAGAAGTCCGTTACGGACTTGAAACAGACACAGGTAGCCATCAACATGAAGGAAATAAAAAAGGAAGCGTTAGTTAAGAGTATACAGCCAAAACATATCCTGCTAGAAGAAAATAGAGTAGTCAACCTAGAGGTGGAAACAGGCGGATATTTCTACGCCTATGCAAGAGGAGAAGTCCTTTTGGCGACAAAGGATGCGTCAGCAGCGGTCAAATGCGCCAATGAAAACTATGGTGTAGTAGTTGATTCCAATTTGAAATATATTTTTAAACGTGCGAGAAGTACTACACAAGCAGCCTTTTCAAATCTATCTCCAAATGAAGCAGATGAGAGGGCGTCTTCTATGGCGAAAGCACTAAGTATTATGCTCAATCGAGAAGGCGTTGGAGTAAGTGTAAATGAACTACTCATGGCGGGACAGAGTCCAATCCAGATTATGCAGAATACACTAAAGGATACGACTGTGCTGGAGCTTAAAAATTGTAGCATCGATGAGCTTTTGTATTTTATCGACCAGGAGACACCGGTGTATGTAAGAACGGGAGCAAATGAGGCGGTTCTCCTTACAGGCTACTCTGCCAGCCAGGTGTATTATTACAATCCATCGACAAAAGTGAGCAAGGGCGTCTCTTATGATGACATCGCAAGTTTGATAGAAGAAGGCGGAAGTTATTGTATTGCCTATGTAAAATAGAAAAAGCATTGTCATTTTGAACAATTACCTAAACCCTTTTTTAAATCCTTAGTATAAGTTTAACAGAAATTTCAGAAATGCTTGCAAAAATGTAGAAATTAAGCTATATTGTGATTTGTATTTTAGGATTGGAATAAGGAGTGCATAATGAGCAGAAAAAATGTAATTGTTTCTAATGTATCAGAAGGCCACGCTAATCCAATCGCTGAACTGGTTCAGTTAGCGTGTAGATTTGACAGCGAGATTATATTAGAAAGTGATAATCGCAGAATCAATGCCAAGAGCATTATGGGTATTATGGCTTTCAATCCATCTGAGGGCATGTCAATCGACATTTTGACAGAAGGTTCAGATGAAGAAGAAGCCGTAATAGCAATTGAAAAATTCTTAGTTTGTGAATAAGAAATTCTTAGGAGGAAGAAAATCATGGCAACAACTAAAAAAGCAACAACAAAAGCAACAGAAGTTAAAGAAGTAAAAGAAGTTAAAGTAGAAGCTCCAAAGGCTGAAGCTAAAGTAGAAGCTCCAAAAGCAGAAGTAAAGAAAGAAACAGCTAAAAAAGCTCCTGCAAAGAAAGCTGCTACAACAACAAAGAAAGCACCAGCTAAGAAAGCTGCTGCAAAAGTTGAAACAGTTATCACAGTTCAGTTCCAGGGCAACGAAGTATCAATCGCTTCAGTAGAAGAAAAAGTAAAAGCTCAGTTCGTAGCTGAAGGTAACAAAGCTTCTTCAATCAAATCTTTAAACATTTACGTTAAACCAGAAGAATCTTCTGCATACTACGTAATCAACGGCGATATCACAGGCCGTGTTGACTTATTTTAATTAAATGAGAAACGCAAAATACATAAAACACAGCGCAGAACTTGTTCAATGCGCTGTGTTTTTTTATGTGGCGAATGTCAATAAGCGAGACAATAGTCGAGCGATTGTTTCTCATTTGAACAAAAAAAGAGCCTCTTACGAGACTCTTGCGTGCCCAGAGCCGGAATCGAACCAGCGACACAGGGATTTTCAGTCCCTTGCTCTACCAACTGAGCTATCTGGGCATGTTGTTTTCACAACGAAATCATTGTACATGAGGGGATAGGTTTTGTCAAGAAAATCTTGGTTGTTGTGGTAAATTCATGATTTATGTGCTACAATGATTAAAGATGTCTTGCATGCAAGAAATAAGAAGAAAAGATTGTGGAGCAAATATGTTAGAGTTAAGAAATATATGCTACGAAGTAGATGTAGAAAATGAAAGCAAAGAGATTCTGAAAAATGTTAGTTTAACGATAGATGAGCACTTTGTGGCTATCACAGGTCCTAACGGTGGTGGAAAGTCTACCCTGGCAAAAATGATTGCAGGCATTATTCAGCCAACAAGTGGGCAGATTTTATTGGATGGAGAGGATATCACAGAGTTAAGTATCACAGAGCGTGCGAAAAAGGGCATTAGTTTTGCATTCCAGCAGCCAGTTCATTTTAAGGGACTTACGGTAAAGGACTTGATTTCCATTGCTGCAGGAAAGACCATGAGTGTAAATGACATTTGTAGTATTCTTTCAGAGGTCGGTCTGTGTGCAAGAGATTATATTGACCGCGAGATTAATAACAGCCTTTCAGGTGGTGAGTTAAAGCGAATCGAAATTGCTATGATTTTGGCCCGTGGAACGAAACTGTCTATCTTTGATGAGCCAGAGGCGGGGATTGACCTATGGAGCTTTAATAGCTTGATAAAGGTGTTTGAAAAGATGAGTGATGAGATACAGGGAAGTATTTTGATTATCTCACATCAGGAAAAAATCTTGAATATTGCGGACAAGATTATTGTTATCGCAAATGGTGAGATTGAAAACGTTGGCAGTCGAGAAGAGATTTTGCCTACACTTTTATATACTAGCAGAGCGTGTCAGTCGCTTACCGATAAGCAGTAAAAATATTGATTAGAACAATGGAAAGAATATAGCAAGTGCTATTGTAGAGAAATGATATGGATTTAATACAGAAGAATTTATTATCGCAAATTGCAGACTTACATGAGGTACCAGAAGGTGCTTATAATATCCGAACAAATGGTGAGAGCGCAGGGAAAAATACAACTGCAAATATCGACATCGTGCAGAAAGAGGATAAAGATGGTATTGATATCGTTATTAAGCCGGGTACGGTAAATGAAAGCGTACATATTCCAGTGCTTTTAAGCCAGAGTGGGATTCAGGAAGTGGTGTACAACGATTTCTATATTGGGGAAGGTGCAGATGTTACAATCGTAGCAGGTTGTGGAATTCATAACTGTGGTGTGGATACATCGAAACATGATGGTGTGCATACTTTTTATATAGGAAAAAATGCAAAGGTAAAATATGTGGAGCGTCATTATGGCGAAGGCGATGGAAATGGTGAGAATATCATGAATCCAGAAACGATTATCCACTTAGAAGAAGGTGCGGTTTTGGAAATGGAAACCACACAGATTAAAGGAATTGATTCTACCAATCGTATTACCCGAGGTGATTTAGCGGCAGGCGCAGTGCTTGAAGTTCGTGAAAAATTAATGACACATGGAAAGCAGTTTGCACGAACAGATTTTTCGGTAGATTTGAATGGAGATGGATGTAGTGCTAACATTATTTCACGTTCCGTTGCACGAGATGAATCCAGACAAGAATTCTTTTCTAATATCAATGGAAATAGCGTGTGTACAGGACATAGCGAATGTGATGCGATTATTATGGATCAGGCAGTGGTGGCAGCAAGCCCACAGTTGACAGCTGCTAATATTGATGCGAGTTTGATTCATGAGGCTGCTATCGGAAAGATTGCAGGAGAACAGTTAATTAAGCTTATGACTTTAGGACTTACAGAGGCAGAAGCAGAAGAGCAGATTATTAACGGATTCTTGAAATAAGAACAGATAAGAAAAAGGGTTCCGTTATGGAACCCTTTTGTTATAATATAGTATTAGAATAATTTAGGTCCACGATTTGGATTGATATATTCGATGCGAAGTTCCTTCATCCAATGTTTCACCAATCGTAATGGGATGCCGAAATGCTCAGCAACCTGAAATTCGTTTACATTGTTTTCGCGAATATAAGTTTTAACTTCGTGAAAAAGAATCGTTTCCTGGCAATGTGCACAGCAGGCGAATTCGCTGCTACGTGGAATTGGTTGACCACAGTGCTCGCAGTATTTGTGACCAATAGATTGTTTGCGTTCGAGTTCATCTATATCTAATCTTGGTTTCGTGCTCATACTTGCCTCCGAATAAATGTGATACAATTATTATACATAATAGAGGTGTATTATGTCAAAGAAAACAAATCCAATTGCAGTATTTGATTCCGGAGTAGGTGGAATCAGTGTGTTAAGAGAACTTGTAAAGATTCTTCCAAACGAAGATTATATCTATTATGGGGACTCGAAAAATGCGCCATATGGAATGAAAGATAAGGAAACGGTAAAACAGCTTACCATTGATGCCGCGGAGTATCTTTTTAAGCAGGGGGCAAAAGGTCTTGTTGTAGCGTGTAATACAGCTACAAGTGCCGCAGTGCGTGTTTTGCGAGAAATGTATCCAGAGATTCCGATTGTAGGTATTGAACCAGCGGTAAAACCAGCGGCAACGCTTAAGCCAAATTGTCGAGTGCTTGTTATGGCTACACCGATGACAATTCGTGAAGAAAAGTTTCAAAATCTTATGGCAAAATATGAGGACATGGCAGAGATTATTCCTCTTCCATGTCCAGGACTTATGGATTTTGTAGAACGTGGGGATTTGACAAGTGCAGACTTTAGAAGCTACTTAGAGGAGCTGCTTTTTGCACATCGTATTCATCCGGTGGATTCCGTGGTGCTTGGTTGTACCCACTATCCATTTGCCAAGGACATGATTAAAGAAGTACTTGGTCCAGATGTCCTAGTGTTTGATGGAGGAGAAGGTACTGCACGTGAAATGCGTCGTCGCCTTGCAGAAGCAGACCTTTTAAATCCAAGTAACGAAAGAGGAAATGTTGACTTTCAGAATAGTTTAGAAAACAAGAGCAAGATAGAGTTGTGTGAGATGTTATTAAATTTAGACTAGATATATTTAAACGCGGCAGATGAATACTGCCGCGTTTTTTAGGTAAGTATAAGGTCTTTTTTGTGAAGAAGAAAATCTAGAATATTCATATGAATGATACCGTTTTGACTCATGTCAATTTTGTCAAGAGAGAGTACATATTTTGGTGAAGCATCTGTGATTTTGTCATATGCTCCGAATTCACGTTTGATGGTATCAGCGGAGGCTAAAAGATAAGAGACTTGAATGAAACATTTCTTTCCGTCTTTGATTGCTACAAAATCGATTTCGCCTTTATAAGTGATACCTGTAAAAACATTGTATCCGCGAGTGAGTAATTCATTATATATGATATTTTCTAGAAAAAAAGTATCTTCATAGTTTATAGTATTGGTGTTAATTGTACGGAAGCCCATATCAATTGCATAATATTTCTCTCGATTTTTAAGAGCTGCTTTTCCAACGATATTATAACGGGAAACGGCATGGACGAGATAAGCTTTTTTCATTTTATCAATATAGTTATAAACTGTGCGCCTAGAGATTTCCTTTTTGTTTTGGTGTTTGTAGTAATTGCAAATATTTTCGACAGAGAACTCCTTTCCTGCATTGGCAAGAATATATAAGGAAATATCTAGAAATGTTTTTTTATCAAGATTACGTGCTTTTTTTATAATGTCGCGTTTTACTATACTCTCATACAAATTTTCTAGATATCTACGAGTAGAGCTTTCATCACTATAATCAAATCGGAGAGGGAATCCTCCCCACTTTAGATAATCGTAGAAAAGATCTTCTGAAAATTCTCTATTATTTATTTCAAGATATTCCATTAACTCACTAAAAGAAAATGGCAATATTTCGAATTCGACAGTACGACCAGTTAATAAGGTGGCGAGTTCGCCAGACAAAAGTGTGGAGTTGCTACCTGTAACAAAGAGTGAGCAGTATAAAGTTGCACGAAATGAAGCTAATGCTTTTTCGAATTCTTCAATGTGCTGGATTTCATCTAGGAAGATATAGTATTTGGCATCATCATGTATACGTGATTTGATTTCTTTATTCAAATCAGAAGCGGTTTCGATATATTCGTAGTCCAAGTCTTCTAAATTGAGATATATGATATGGCTGCCATCGACTCCATCTTTGATAAGCTCTTCTGTGATGGTTTTTAGTAGGACTGATTTGCCACAACGACGGACTCCTGTAATAACCTTTATAATGTCGGACTCATAAAATGGTCGTATTTGTTGAAGATATCGCTCTCGTATTAATTTCATGTCAATCACCATCCTTCTATATGTATTATAGCGGATAATGTTATATGGTGCAAGTTAATCTTGCACAAAAACTAAATAATGAATATTCTGTGCAAAGTATGCTTGCATTATTTGCAAAAAAAGATAATTTTATGCATGAGTAAATTATGAAAATAAAAAGTTTATAAAGAAATTGCGCACAATTTTAGAAATGTTTTTGAAAATAGACATATGTTTGACATATTTAATGGGTATACTTCTTAATGTAAAGGTCGAAAATGCCTTTACAACATTCCCTTTTTATTATAAACATTTTCATAACTAAACTCCTCGAAAAAGGGGCACCGTACGGTGCCCCTTTTTCATATGCAGAGGGAGGAATGGAAACTATTGCTTCTCAATCCGCCCTCGCGCTTGAATTTCGCTTGCGAAATTCCATTTAAATTCATTTTATAATTTGTCTACATTCTTCGTAGCTACAATATCTACCCCAGTACCAGCGACATCTGCGAGTAAAACATCTCCGATAGCTACTGGTGCCTTTGCAACTACATCTTTTAAGCATTCAGTTACATCAAAGATTTTTTCTTTAGGAATATCGGCTGCTGTTTTGCAGGATACCATAGGAGCTACGCCACCTTCTACTACGACTGTCGAGGTAACGATACGGGTTGGATTGGTTACTTCCTTGCGAGCATAAGCGTCACCCTTTGGGCAGGTGTTACCTTTTACTTCCGTAACTTCCCCATTTTCAATTGTCACATTAAGTGGGCATCCCAAAGGACATCCGATACAGATTAAGTCTCTATTTTCCATGTCTTATGCCTCCTCCAATGTAATCGTAATCTTGTCAAGGTCAGGATACTCTGCAAGCTTTGCTTTAGTCAGGATTACCTGTTCCATTTCACCTGGTGCCATGACAGGACGTTTGCGCTTGTTGATAAGTTCGTTATCAAAGTAAGTACAGATAGCATAGTTTTTGTATACGTCTGCTACACGGAAACGAACGGTAAGCGTGTCGTCCATTTCGCTTGGACGGATAGTAGCAGGCACAGTGTAGCGTACACCGCCCTCTGGGAAAATCTGCACTTCCTTGGCTTCTGTATTTTTACCATTCTTGATATAGTTTGCTGCATTCTTACCAGCGGTAGTTGCTTCCTGAGAAACATAATCTACCAGGTCGTGTACATGGAGTACGTTACCACAAGCAAAGATACCATCAATATTGGTTTCTAAGCTGTCGTTTACGACTGGACCAGAGGTGATAGGTGATAAATCTACACCGGCACTTCTAGATAATTCATTTTCTGGAAGAAGACCGCAGGAGAGAAGTAAGGTATCGCATTCATAGCGGATTTCTGTTCCTGGGATAGGTTTTCTGTCTGGACCTACCTGTGCGATAGTAACTGCTTCTACACGTTCTTTTCCTTCGATGTCTACAACAGTATGGCTGAGCTTCAGTGGAATACCAAAGTCATCCAAACACTGTACGATATTTCTCTTTAAACCGCCGGAGTAAGGCATAAGTTCTGCAACAACTTCTACTTTTGCTCCCTCTAATGTCATACGACGAGCCATGATAAGTCCGATATCACCAGAGCCTAAGATGACACATTTTTTGCCAGGCATGAAGCCTTCCATATTTACAAGTCTCTGTGCAGTACCAGCAGAGTAAACACCGGCTGGACGATAGCCTGGAATGTTGAGAGCACCACGGCTTCTTTCGCGACAGCCCATTGCAAGAATAACGGCTTTTGCTTGAATCTGGAACATTCCGTCTTCGCGGTTCATAGCAGTTACGACTTTATCGTCGTTAATATCCATAACCATGGTGTTTAATTTGTACTCAATGTTTCTTTCATATACCTGTGCTGCAAAACGAGCTGCATATTCAGGGCCGGTTAATTCTTCCTTGAAGGTATGTAAACCAAATCCGTTGTGAATACACTGGTTTAAGATACCACCAAGTTCTTTATCACGTTCGATAACTAAAATGCTTTCGATTCCATTGTCTCTTGCTGAGACAGCAGCGGCAAGACCAGCAGGACCGCCACCAACGATTACTAAGTCATAGTTTCTCATATATAGCGTCCTCCTTAAATATTTTTATTGGTGCCTACAATATAGGTAGATTTGCCACCGTTTTTGGTAATTTCATGCATTTCCATAGGAACTTCACGGGCGAGGATTTCCATTGTTCTAGGTGAACAGAAGCCTGCCTGGCAGCGTCCCATACCAGCACGGGTACGACGTTTCACTGCGTCGAGAGAACGAGCGCCGAGTGGACGGTGAATTGCATCTAGGATTTCTCCCTCTGAAATCATTTCGCAACGGCAGATAATATTGCCGTAGGCTGGATTTTCTTTGATTAAAGCATTTCTCTCTTCCAGGGTTAGATGTTCAGGATTTAAGATACCCTTACGAGTTGCTTTGAAGTTTTCTTTCTTAACAAGTGCAAGTTTTTCTGCAATCATTTCTGCGAGATATTCACCAATCGCAGGTGCGGAAGAAAGACCTGGAGATTCGATGCCTGCGGCATTGAAGAATCCTGGTGCGTCTTCTGCCTCACCAATCACGAAGTCGCCGTCTGCTTCATGAGCACGAAGGCCGGCAAAGCTGGTGATAACCTGACGAAGTGGCACATTCTTTACAGAAAGTGCTGCAGTTGGTCCAAGAGAATCCAAGTATTTCTGTGTTGTGTCTACACCTTCTTTGTTCTCAATATCAGAAGCGGTAGGACCTACTAAAAGGTTTCCGTGTACAGTAGGGGTAACAAGTACACCCTTGCCCATTTTGCTTGGAAGCTGGAAGATGGTTTGATTTACATGACATCCTGCCTGTTTGTCCAAAAGCATATATTCACCCTTACGAGCGATGATTTTTAATTTTCTTTCCGAAACCTGATTGTTGAATTCATCTGCGTATACACCAGCAGCATTTACTACTGCTTTCGCTTCGTAGGTTTCTTTGTCGGTAATAATACGATATCCGCTTTCTGCTTTTTCGATTTTTTCTACCTTTGTGTTTAAGAAGAATTCTACCCCATTTTCAAAGGCATTTTCTGCAAAAGCCATTGTCATATGGAATGGACAAACGATAGCGCCAGTTGGTGCATGAAATGCTGCAACTACGTCATCGCTTAAGTTTGGTTCCATAGCAATCAGCTCCTCGCGGTCGAGGATGCGGCATCTTGGAACACCATTGGCTTTCGCTTTTTCTAAAAGTTCTTCCAGACCTGCTGGATTCTGGTCTTTCGTACAAACTACCAGAGAACCATTTCTTTTAAATGGAATATCCAAATCCTTAGATAATTGATCCATCATTTCATTACCACGAACATTTAATTTCGCTTTTAAGGTTCCCGGTTTTGCGTCAAAACCAGCGTGGATAATGGCACTGTTGGCTTTAGAGGTGCCACAGCAAACGTCTTCATCACGTTCGATGACACATGCCTTTATGTCGTATTTCGAAAGCTCTCTTGCAATAGCACTTCCGATGACGCCAGCGCCGATAATCGCTACATCGTACATCATAGTTAAACTCCCTTCCCTCTATCATTTTTCTTATATGTAAGAAAATTATTTTCAGATAAAACTATTATAACATTTTCCTTTATGAAATTAAAGCTAGAAAACCTTATTTTACATGGAATTTACAGGGGATAAACATTGCAGTAATTGGTTGCATGTGCTAGAATAAGACCAGTTTAGAGAGTGTCCGATTTATGGGTCGGATGTATCGGAGGAACATATGCCAAAATCAGAAAATCAAAAACAAAAATTATTATACATTGCAAAATATCTAATGGAACAGACGGATGAGAATCATGCTGTTTCTACCCCACAGTTGATTGAATATCTTAAGTCGCAGGGAATTAAGGCAGAGCGAAAAAGCATATACAACGATATTGATACATTAAATGACTTTGGTATGGATATCATTCGCTCGGAGGAGCATCGCGGTGGGTATATGTTGGCGAGCCGTCAGTTTGAATTAGCGGAGGTAAAACTATTGGTGGACCTGGTGCAGTCTTCCAAATTTATTACTGAGAAAAAATCTAGAGAATTAATAAGCAAATTAGAGTCGCTGGCTAGCAAATATGATGCAAAGGAAATGCGTCGTCAGGTGGAAATCATTGGACGCAGCAAAACACCGAATGAGAATATTTATTATAATGTAGACTTGATTCATGCGGCGATTCACCAGAATGTGAAGATTCGTTTCCACTATTTTGAGTGGGATGTGAATAAGAAAATGCAGCTTCGTCATGAGGGTGCCTGGTATGAGGTGAGTCCGTGGAAGCTGACCTGGGATGATGAAAATTATTACCTGATGGCTTTCGATGATGCGTCAGAACAGATTCGTTTCTATCGCGTTGATAAGATGTTGGAAGTGGGTTTAACTGCGGAAGAGAGAGAAGGGAAAGAGTGCTTTGAGAAGTTGGATATGGCAGAATTCTCGAAAAAGACCTTTGGAATGTTTGCAGGTGAGGAAAAGACAGTTCGTCTTCGTTGCGAAAATTCTTTGACTGGGGTTATCGTTGATACCTTTGGAACAGATGTGGCAATTCGTCCTGATGGAGATGCATATTTTATTGCTCGTGCAGATGTGGCAGTCAGTAGACAGTTTTATGGTTGGCTTGCAGGACTCGGCGAGCGCATAGAATTGCTTACACCGGACGAGGTTCGTGAGGATTATAAGTCTTATTTAAAGAATATCATTTCGCATTATTAAGAAGATTAGGAGGACATGCATATATGAGTTTACCAAAAGATCCTGTGATGTTGCTTAGCGTAGTCAATACCAAGCTTCGTGACTTTTATCCAAGCCTGGAAGAGCTTGCGGCAGCGGAAGATACTACCGTAGAAGAAATTATACAGACTTTACAGAAAATCAATTATGTCTATGATGAACATCGCAATATGTTTTCATAATTGATTTTTGTCGAAATATAAGGAGAACGAGTTATGATAACGAATTGTGATTTCTGTGCATACAACGAGTATGACGAAGAAGATGAGGAATACTACTGTTCCGTGAACATGGACGAGGATGATATGGCGCGTTTTATTCAAAGTAGCTATAAATCCTGCCCATATTTCAAATCCGGGGATGAATATCAGGTCGTACGTCATCAAATGTAGTAGAAGACTCGTGAAGTTATAAAAACTTTATAAAGATTAGCAAAAGTTCATGGTGTATCAGTTGATTTCAAGAGGCAAATTCTATATAATAGGATACTGTACGATTAGAAAAATGGAGGAAATATGAGTAGTTCAAACGAATACAACAATCCTGAGCTTGGACCAGAAAATAATAGTCCAAATGGGAATGGAAATAATAATGACAAAAAAGGAAACGGAGACCAGAATGGGAATGGGCAGAAAAAGCCAAATCCGCAGAATGCGTTAGTGTTTATCATGTTTACACTGGTGGCATTGCTTATCATGTCATTCTTCTCGGACCGTTTCGATAATATGACAACCCAGGAAACCACCTATACCGCGTTTCTGGAAGAATTAGAAGCTGGTAATATAGAAAGTGTGTCATTTGGTAATTATCAGATTGATTACACTTTGGTAGATGACAAAGAGGATTATGAAGTTACCTACTATACAGGCTATATCAATGACGAAGAATTGATTCAGTCTGTAAAGACTATGACCAATAAAAAAGGTGAACGAGTTGAAGTAAAGGCAACGGTGCCGGATACGACTGCCGCGCTTATTATGGAGACAGTAGGCTGGATTCTTCCGCTTGTTCTTATGTGGATTCTGTTAAGCTTCCTCATGAGAAAAATGGGCGGTGGCGGCATGGGTGTCGGCAAGACCACCGCGAAGGTTTATGTAGAAAGAAAAACCGGCGTAACCTTTGCAGATGTAGCTGGACAGGATGAAGCAAAAGAATCCTTACAGGAAATGGTAGACTTCTTACACAATCCTGGAAAATACAAAGAAATCGGTGCAAAGCTTCCAAAGGGAGCTCTCTTAGTAGGCCCTCCAGGAACTGGAAAAACGCTTCTTGCAAAAGCAGTAGCCGGAGAAGCAAATGTACCATTCTTCTCCCTAGCAGGTTCCGACTTCGTAGAAATGTTTGTTGGTGTGGGAGCTGCCCGTGTAAGAGACTTGTTCAAGGAAGCACAGAAGATGGCGCCTTGTATTATCTTTATTGATGAAATTGATGCCATTGGTAAGAGCCGTGATTCAGGACGCTATGGCGGCGGTAATGACGAGCGTGAACAGACCTTAAACTCTCTGCTTGCGGAAATGGATGGGTTTGATACCTCAAAGGGTATTTTGATTTTAGCGGCAACGAACCGTCCAGAAGTACTGGATAAAGCATTGCTTCGTCCAGGTCGTTTTGACAGACGAGTAATCGTTGACAAGCCAGACTTAAAGGGTCGTCTTGAGACCTTGAAGGTACATTCCAAGGATGTAAATATGGACGAAACCGTAGACCTCGATGCACTTGCACTTGCAACGGCAGGTCTTGTAGGTTCTGACCTGGCAAATATGATAAATGAGGCTGCGATTTTAGCAGTAAAAGCAGGACGTAAATTTGTAAATCAGAAAGACTTATTCGAGGCCTTTGAACTTGTAGCCGTAGGTGGCAAGGAGAAAAAAGATCGTGTCATGAGCGAGAAGGAACGCAAGATTGTGGCTTACCATGAAGTAGGGCATGCACTTGTGTCTGCACTACAGAAGGACACAGAACCAGTCCAGAAGATTACGATTGTACCTCGTACCATGGGAGCACTGGGTTATACGCTCCAGACCCCTGAGGAAGAAAAATACCTTGAGACCAAGGATGAACTTGTTGCAAAAATCACGACCTATATGGCAGGACGTGCGGCAGAAATGCTTCAGTTTGATTCTGCTACCAGTGGTGCAGCGAATGATATTGAAAACGCAACCAAGATTGCGCGTGCGATGATTACGATGTATGGTATGTCAGACCGCTTTGGTATGATGTGTCTTGCAACGGTAGAGAACCAGTATTTAAATGGTGCTGCAGGTCTTATCTGTGGCGAAGATACCGCAGCACAGATTGATGAAGAAGTACTTGCGATTATCAATACATGTTATAGCAATGCATATAACATGTTAGAGGAAAACAAAGAAATCTTAGACAAGATTTCAGATTACCTCTTTGAAAAAGAAACCATTACCGGTAAGGAATTTATGAAGATGTACCGCGAGATGAAGGGGATTCCTGAACCAGAAGATGAGAAACAGGAACCAGAAATCTTCGAAGAAGATGATGAATTTGTAGCGGTTTTAAAGGAAATGACGGCAGCTCAGGAAGTAGCAGAGGAAAGCAATGCTACTCAGGTGGCAGAGCTTGTAGATGACTACTTTGAAGAAGATTAGTCGAGAAAAACAAAGAGGATTCATATGTTTGATTTACAGGATGAATTAAAAAAACTCCCGGATTTGCCGGGAGTTTATATTATGCATGACAAATCAGATGCCATTATCTATATTGGGAAAGCTCTAAGCCTTCGTAAGCGTGTGCGTCAGTACTTTCAACCGAGTCATAACGAAGGGATCAAGAAGAAACAGATGGTGGAGCATATCGCGCGTTTCGAGTATATTATCACAGACTCGGAATTAGAAGCATTGGTGTTGGAGTGTAATCTTATTAAAGAGCACACACCAAAGTACAATACCATGCTGCGTGATGATAAGACCTATCCTTACATTCGTGTGACGGTAGGAGAGGCGTTTCCACGTGTGCTTTTTTCCAGACAGATGAAGAAGGATAAGTCTAGATATTTTGGCCCTTATACCAGTGCTGGGGCAGTAAAGGATACGATTGATTTAATAAACAAAATCTATCGTCTTCGAACCTGTAACCGCAATCTGCCAAGAGATATCGGCCTCGACAGAGCCTGCTTAAACTATCACATCCATCAGTGTGAGGCACCATGCCAGGGTTATATCAGCAAGGAGGAATATGCAGAGAAAATCCAGGGGGTCATAGAGTTTTTAAATGGTAATTATGGACCTGTGCTTCGTGATTTAGAGGCAAAGATGAATCAGGCGTCTGCTGAGATGGAGTTTGAAAAGGCAATCGAATACCGAGAGCTTTTGAATAGTGTAAAGCAGATAGCTCAGAAACAGAAAATTACAAATACGGATGGAGAAGACAAGGATATCATTGCACTTGCAGCAGATGATGTGGATGCGGTGGTACAGGTATTCTTTATTCGGAGTGGAAAGTTGATTGGTCGCGACCATTTCCATGTACGTGTGGGAACGGATGAGACTAGAAGTGATATATTGTCGACCTTTATTAAACAGTTTTATTCGGGGACACCTTTTATACCAAGAGAGATTCTTTTGCAGGAAGCAATTGAAGAATCAAATCTGGTAGAGGAGTGGTTAGGAAAAAAACGTGGAACAAAGGTAACGATTCATACTCCTCAGAAGGGCTTGAAGAACAAACTGGTAGATCTTGCTGCGCGTAATGCACAGATGGTATTAGACCAGGATAAAGAAAAAATTAAACGAGAAGAAGGACGAACTATCGGTGCGGTAAAAGAACTTGAACGGCTTCTAGGACTCTCGGATTTGCAGCGTATGGAAGCCTTCGATATTTCCAATATCAATGGATTTGAAACCGTAGGCTCTATGGTGGTATACGAAAAAGGAAAACCTAAGAGAAGTGACTACCGCAAGTTTAAGCTTCGTACAGTGACAGGACCGGATGACTATGCGTCTATGCATGAGGTTCTAACCAGACGTTTCCTGCATGGCATGGAGGAACGACAGGAACTTGCGGTGCAAAATCTTCCAGAAGAGGTTGGTTCCTTTAACCGTTTTCCAGATATTATTATGATGGATGGTGGACGTGGTCAGGTAAATATTTGTCTTCAGGTGCTAGAGGAATTGGGGCTGGATATTCCAGTCTGTGGAATGGTGAAGGATGATAACCATCGTACTAGAGGACTTTATTTCAATAACCTAGAAATACCGATTGACCGACATGGAGAAGCCTTTAAGCTTATCACAAGAATTCAGGATGAAGCACATAGATTTGCGATTGAATATCATAGAAGTCTTCGAAGCAAATCACAGGTGAAGTCGATTTTAGATGATATTCCGGGTATTGGACCAACGCGAAGAAAAGCACTGATGAAGAGATTCCAGTCTTTAGAGAATATTCGAAGTGCTTCTCTCGAGGAATTGGAGCAGACGGAAGGGATGAATAAGCGTAGTGCCGAGGCGGTGTATGCCTTTTTCCAGGAAGCAAATCGTCAGGAAAAGAGGGTGCTAGCGAACGAGACAGATTAGATGGAAAACAGTAGAAAACCCATACAAGATGTGATAAAATTATACTAAGTATGGGTGCTTGTGCATCCTACGAAAAGAGGGGGAATAAACCATGGATAGGAATGGTGTAAGCGTTTCGAAAATTGTGGAACGATTGGACCTAAAGGTCTATACCGATGATATCGATTTGAAGAAACGTAAAATAGAAAGCTCGGACATTAACCGACCAGCGCTTCAGTTAGCAGGATATTTTGCACATTTTGATAGTACACGTGTGCAGGTTGTCGGAAACGTAGAATATTTCTACACGAAGCAGTTAGAGGACGAAAAAAAATTAGAGATATATAAGGAACTTTTGAGCTATGAGATTCCGTGTATTATCTTTAGTCGCGATTTAGTTCCAGATGAAGAATTTATTCAGATTGCAGAAGAGAATGGAATTCCAGTTTTGGGGACAAGTCGCCCAACTTCAGAATTTACAGCAGAGCTGATTTATGAATTAGGCGAACTGTTAGCACCAAGCATTACCATTCATGGAGTTTTGGTTGATGTATATGGAGAAGGTGTTTTGATTACGGGAGAAAGCGGCATTGGTAAAAGTGAAGCCGCACTAGAGCTGGTACGTCGAGGACATCGTTTGGTTTCCGATGACGTAGTAGAAATCAGCCGAATCAATGACCATACACTTATTGGAACTGCACCAGATATTACACGAAACTTTATCGAGCTTCGCGGTATCGGTATCGTGGACGTAAAGTCCCTATACGGTGTAGAATGTATCCGTGAGAAGCAGCAGATAGACTTGGTTATCAAGCTTTCAGAGTGGAAAAAGGATGCCGAATATGACCGTATGGGCCTGGAGGATGAACATATCGAATATCTCGGTAACGAGGTGGTATGTTATTCGGTTCCAATTCGTCCAGGACGAAACCTGGCAGTTATTTGTGAAACTGCGGCGGTTAACCACAGACAGAAGAAGATGGGCTATAATGCGGCACAGGAGCTATACCGCAGAGTCCAAGCAAATTTAGTAAAGAATCGCGAAGAAGAATAGTATTTTCGCATGAATAGAAATTGAGAAATAAAGTGAGGATATTGAAATGGAAAGAAAAAACGCTTGGGGTAAATACCCAGAGGGAGAAAAAAGAAATGAGGTTTTCGTTTTTGCAGAAGACTATCGTAAATTTATCAGTGAATGTAAAACAGAGCGTGAATGTACAAACTACATTTCTGATTTAGCAAAAGAAGCAGGTTTTATTGATTTAGATGAAGCAATCGCAGCTGGTACTACACTTAAAGCCGGCGACAAGGTTATGGCAAATAACATGGGCAAGGGCCTTGCAATGTTCATTCTTGGCGAAAAAAGCATAGAAGCAGGTATGAACATTCTTGGTGCACATATCGACTCACCACGTATTGACTTAAAACAGGTGCCTATGTTTGAGGATACAGAAATGGCTATGTTCGATACCCATTATTATGGCGGTATCAAGAAGTATCAGTGGGTTACACTTCCACTTGCATTACACGGTGTAATCTGTAAAAAAGATGGAACAGTTGTAAATGTAAACATCGGTGACAAACCAGAAGATCCAGTATTTGGTATCACAGACTTACTCATTCACCTTTCAGCAGAACAGTTAGACAAAAAAGCTGCAAAGGTTATCGAAGGAGAGAGTCTCGATCTTCTCATTGGTAGCATTCCTGTAACAGAGGACGAAGATGCGGAAGAAAAGGTAAAAGAAAAAGTAAAAGGTAACATCCTTCGAATTTTAGAAGAAACCTATGGCATCGAAGAAGAGGACTTCCTTTCAGCAGAAATCGAAGTAGTTCCAGCAGGCGATGCAAGAGACTACGGTTTCGATCGCAGCATGATTATGGGCTACGGACATGACGACAGAGTATGTGCATGGCCATCCTTCAAAGCAATGTTGGAAATTGATGTACCAGAATATACAAGCGTATGTCTTTTAGTAGATAAAGAAGAAATCGGTAGCGTAGGTGCTACAGGTATGGAATCAAGATTCTTTGAAAACTGTGTAGCAGAAGTAATGAACTTAGCTGGCACATATTCAGAACTTGCACTTCGTCGTGCACTTAAGAATTCAAAAATGCTTTCTTCTGACGTTTCAGCAGCATACGATCCAAACTTCCCATCTGTAATGGAAAAGAAGAACGCTGCTTACTTTGGCAAAGGTCTTGTATTTAACAAATTTACAGGTAGAGGCGGAAAAGGCGGCTCAAATGATGCAAATCCAGAATATATTGCAAAGCTTCGTAATATCATGGATACAAGTGACGTGTCCTTCCAGACCGCAGAACTTGGTAAAGTAGACCAGGGCGGCGGTGGAACTATCGCATACATCCTTGCAAACTATGGAATGAATGTAATCGATAGCGGTGTTGCAGTATTAAACATGCATGCACCATGGGAAATCATCAGTAAGGTAGACTTGTATGAAGCCTATAAAGGCTATGTAGCATTCTTAAAGGAAGCATAGATTATGATAAATCGAGAATTCTATGACAAATTAACGAGGATTGTTTCCGCGGAAGCAATCCTGCAAAATGAACCGATGAGCAAACATACTACCTTCCGTATTGGAGGCAATGCAGATGTGTTTGTATCACCAAAGGTTTCACAAGTGGCAGATATACTTGCCTTGGCAAAGGAATATGATATGCCAGTTACCGTTATTGGAAATGGCAGTAATCTATTGGTTGGCGATAAGGGCATTCGTGGGCTAGTACTTTCTTTTGGAAAAGAAGCAGAGGAAATAACGCTTGACGGAACTCGCATGACGGTAAGTGCAGGAACTATTTTAGCAAAGGCGGCATCAGAGGCTGCAAAGAATAGTCTGACCGGTTTGGAGTTTGCAGCAGGTATTCCAGGCTCCTTAGGTGGCGCAATCGTTATGAACGCAGGTGCCTATGGCGGTGAGATGAAGGATGTTGTGGTAAGTGCAAAGGTGCTCACACCAGCTGGCGAGATTGTGGAATTATCTAAGGATGAATTGGACTTGTCCTATCGTCATAGCTGTATTCCAGAAAAGGAATATATTGTTTTAGAAGCAACAATGGAGCTTACTGCAGGAGACGAGAAGGTCATCCGAGATATGATGGCAGATTTTAAAAACCGACGTGTTGATAAGCAGCCTCTCGAATATCCTAGTGCAGGAAGTACTTTTAAACGTCCAGAGGGATATTTTGCAGGCAAGCTGATTCAGGACGCAGACCTACGTGGTTATACCGTGGGTGGTGCACAGGTGTCGGAAAAGCATTGTGGTTTTGTCATCAATAAGGGTGAGGCGACCGCAACAGATGTTTTACAGTTAATTGAAGATGTAAAGCGAATTGTGTATGATAAGTTTCAGGTGGAACTTGAGCCTGAGGTGAAGATGATAGGAGAATTCTAGTGAAACTGGTAATTGTAACGGGCATGTCCGGAGCAGGAAAAAGTACAGCGATGAAAATGATGGAGGATATGGGATATTTTTGTATTGACAATCTTCCGGTTGTGTTGTTTGAAAAGTTTGTGGAATCCTTTAATGATTCCCATTCTGCCCAGAACAAGATTGTAATAGGAATGGATGTGCGTGGCGGAGCTGATTTAGAAGATATGGAAGTAACGCTTCAGCGTATGAGCTATATGGAAATTCCATATGAGATTTTGTATTTGGATGCAGATGATGAAACCTTAATTAAACGATACAAAGAAACACGTCGTATGCATCCGTTGGCAAATGGAGAGCGTATCGAAAAGGGTGTAGAGCGTGAGCGTGAAAAGATTGCATTTTTAAAGAAGAACGCACACTATATTATTGATACCAGTAATCTTTTGACCCGTGAATTGAAGGCGGAGCTAGAGCGAATCTTTATTAATGATGAAGATTTTAAGAGTATGATTGTAACCATTCTTTCCTTTGGATTCAAGTATGGAATTCCATCAGATTCGGATATGGTAATGGATGTGCGTTTCCTGCCAAATCCATACTATGATGTGGAGCTTAGACCAAAGACGGGTAATGACAAAGAGATACAGGACTTTGTTATGAAATCCCCAGAGGCGACAGAGTTTATTGACAAGCTAGAGGATTTAATTCAGTTTTTGATTCCACAATACATATCTGAAGGGAAGAATCAGTTGGTAATCTCCATTGGCTGCACGGGCGGCAAGCATCGTTCTGTGACACTTGCCAATGAGCTGTATAAGCGATTGGACAAAGCAGATAGAGATTTTGGTTTGAAGATTGAACACAGAGATCTGACAAAGGATGCTCTGAGAGGAAAATAAAATGTCATTCTCAAGTGAGGTAAAAGAAGAACTGGCTCGTCAGCATAGCAAGGCAAGACACTGTCAGGTGGCAGAGCTTGCGGCAATGATTATGCAAGAGGGGCGCATTAGCGTGAATCCATATGCATTATCCTTTGACAGTGAGAATCCAATTTTAATCGAAAAGTATGCACTTCTTTTAAAGCGTGCATTTGATATCGATGTGTCAAAGGAATTAGAGAGTCAGGATTGTAAAAGAATCGTGGAAGCCATCCAGGGACTGTATCTGGAGAAGACCTGTTGCAAGCGTGCGTTTATACGCGGAGCTTTTCTTGCGTCAGGCTCGATGAGTGATCCCAATAAGGCTTATCACTTTGAAATTGTATGTAGGACGCCAGAACAGGCGGCGAGGCTGCAGGAACTTATGCGAGAGTTCGAAACGGAGCCAAAGGTAGTAGAAAGAAAAAATTATTATGTCGTGTATTTGAAGGAAGGGGCACAGATTGTTGATATGCTAAATGTTATGGAAGCCTATGTGTCCTTAATGAATCTGGAAAATGTGCGCATACTAAAAGAAATGCGAAACACAGTAAACCGAAAGGTAAACTGCGAAACTGCAAATATTAGTAAAACAGTCAATGCGGCTGTGAAGCAAATTGCAGATATAGAATTGATTCGCGACACGGAGGGGCTAGATAGTCTGCCGATACCATTAAGGGAGATGGCGCAGGTCAGATTGGACCATCCAGAAGCACCACTAAAGGATTTGGGAACTTACATGGATCCACCAGTTGGGAAATCCGGAATCAATCATAGGCTACGAAAACTGGCAGCTGTGGCGGATGCCATTCGAGAAAGCCGAGGAATTTAAGGAACTTTTCAACGCACTAAGAGGAAAAAGATATGAGTGGAAAAAAATTATTATTTGTATTCAATCCTAAGTCGGGTATGGGATTGATAAAAAACAATCTACTAGACATTGTGGATGTAATGGTAAAAGCAGGTTACGAGCCTACGGTATATCCAACACAGGCAAGGGGAGATGCTACTCGCAAGGTTCGAGAAGACGGTGCAAATTATGACCGTATCGTTTGTAGTGGTGGCGACGGAACCTTGGACGAAGTGGTAACGGGTATGAGAGAGGCACATTTGCATATTCCATTGGGATATATCCCAGCAGGAAGTACGAATGATTTTGCACGTACCTTAGGCATTTCAAATGATATGGTAAAGGCGGCACAGATTGCAGTCGGAGAAAACATTTTTCCATGTGATGTGGGACAGTTCAATGACGATACCTTTATCTATATTGCAGGCTTTGGTGTATTTACAGAGATTTCCTATGAAACGCCACAGGAATTGAAGAATATCTTTGGGCATGCAGCATACATTTTGTCTGCGGCGAAGAGTTTGACTTCGATTCCAAACTATCTCATGCAGATAGAAGCGAATGGAGAGGTGTTCCAGGATAGATTTATTTATGGAATGGTTACCAATTCTGTATCAGTGGCTGGATTTAAGGGTCTCACTGGCAAAAATGTGCAACTCGACGACGGGGAGTTTGAAGTAACTCTGGTAAAGAGTCCAAACAATCCAATTGAGCTCAATGAAATTATCGCGTATTTGACAGGTATTATTTCAGAAACCAAGATGGTATATAGTTTCAAGACTGCGAATATAAAGATTCGTTCGCGTTCTAGCGTAAGCTGGACGATGGACGGAGAGAATGGTGGAGACCATTGGAATGTAGAAATTAAGAATCGTCATAAGAAAGTGAATATTCTGATTCCAGAGGCGTAGTGTAGGATAAATATTCTGTTTTCTTTGACAAATCAAATAAATATACTTTCATTTTCCTGAAAAATGTACTATAATTATTAGCAACGAAATTGTATTTAAAATGCATAAAAATTTTAAATCTAGGAGGACAATAAAATGTTAGTATCAGCAAAAGAGATGCTTGACAAAGCAAAAGCTGGCCACTATGCAGTTGGACAGTTCAACATCAACAACTTAGAATGGACAAAGGCTATCCTTTTGACAGCACAGGAATTAAACTCTCCAGTTATTCTTGGTGTATCAGAAGGTGCTGGTAAGTACATGACAGGATTCAAGACAGTAGCTGCTATGGTAAAAGCTATGGACGAAGAACTTGGAATCACAGTTCCTGTAGCACTTCACTTAGATCACGGCTCATATGACGGATGCTACAAATGTATCAAAGCTGGATTCACATCTATCATGTTCGACGGTTCACACTTCTCAATCGAAGAAAACGTTGAAAAGACAAAAGAATTAGTAGCAGTTGCTCATCAGTTAGGACTTTCTATCGAAGCAGAAGTTGGTTCTATCGGTGGTGAAGAAGACGGTGTTGTAGGTGCTGGTGAATGTGCAGATCCAGATGAATGTAAAGCAATCGCTGATCTTGGCGTAGATATGCTTGCTGCTGGTATCGGTAACATCCACGGAAAATATCCAGAAAACTGGGCAGGACTTAGCTTTGAAACTCTTGATGCTATCCAGGCTAAGACAGGCACAATGCCATTAGTACTTCACGGTGGTACAGGTATCCCAGAAGAAATGATTAAGAAAGCTATCGATCTCGGCGTAGCAAAAATCAACGTTAACACAGAATGCCAGTTAGCATTTGCTGCTGCAACACGTACATATGTAGAAGCAGGAAAAGATTTAGAAGGTAAAGGCTTTGACCCTCGTAAATTACTTGCTCCTGGTACAGATGCAATCAAAGCAACTGTTAAAGAAAAAATGGAACTTTTCGGTTCTGTTGGCAAAGCATAAATTGCTTCTTCAAGCGGACGTTTTGACGTCCGCTTTTTTATTTTTTCCTTTACATGTAAAACGAAACGGAGTATATTTACTACATGAATAAAAGAGAGGGAATTTCCATGAATGAGAATTTAAGAATTGATGTTTCAAAAATCTTCGGAGAAAATGTTTTTAATGATGCAGTAATGAGAGAACGTCTTCCTAAGAAAATATATCAGAAGCTTCATCAGATTATTGCTGAGGGTGGCGAATTGGATATTGAAACTGCGGACGTGATTGCACATGAAATGAAGGAATGGGCAATTGAAAAGGGTGCAACACATTTTACACATTGGTTCCAGCCTCTTACCGGTGTAACGGCGGAAAAGCATGATTCTTTTATCACAGCTCCTATGGACAATGGTAAGGTGCTGATGAGTTTTTCTGGTAAAGAATTAATTAAGGGTGAGGCAGATGCATCTTCTTTCCCTTCGGGTGGACTTCGTGCAACCTTTGAAGCAAGAGGCTATACAGCGTGGGATTGTACGTCTCCAGCTTTTGTGCGTCAGGACGCAGGTGGGGCAACACTTTGTATTCCTACAGCCTTTTGTTCTTATACAGGCGAGGCACTTGATCAGAAGACACCACTGCTTCGTTCCATGCAGGCGGTAAATGAGCAGTCTCTTCGATTGATTCGCTTATTTGGAAATACAACCTCGAAAAAGGTGACTCCATCGGTTGGTCCAGAACAGGAATACTTCCTTGTAGATAGAGAAAAATACTTAAAGAGAAAAGACTTGGTGTTCACGGGTCGTACACTTTTTGGTGCAATGCCACCAAAGGGACAGGAAATGGATGACCACTATTTCGGCTCCATTCGTGAACGTATTGCAGCATATATGAAAGATGTTGACGTAGAGTTGTGGAAGCTAGGTGTAACTTCAAAGACAGAGCACAACGAGGCTGCTCCAGCGCAGCACGAAATGGCTCCAATCTATGCTGAGTGTAACGTTGCAGTCGACCACAATCAACTCGTTATGGAAACCTTGAAAAAGGTAGCTGGTCGTCATGGACTGCAGTGTCTCTTGCACGAGAAACCATTTGCGGGAGTGAATGGTTCTGGAAAGCATAACAACTGGTCACTTACCACGGATGATGGAATTAACCTTTTAAATCCAGGAAAGAAGCCACATGAAAACACACAGTTTTTACTTGTGCTTACCTGTGTATTAAAAGCGGTGGACAAGCATGCAGGTCTGCTTCGTGCATCTGCAGCAGATGTAGGAAACGATCATCGTTTAGGTGCACATGAAGCACCTCCAGCAATTATTTCGGTGTACTTAGGAGAACAGTTAGAGGATATTCTCAGCCAGTACATCGAAAAAGGAGAGGCAACACATAGCATTAAGGGAGAAGGTCTTTCTACTGGTGTAAAAACACTTCCAGATTTTAGAAAAGATGCGGCAGATAGAAATCGTACCTCACCATTCGCATTCACAGGAAATAAATTTGAATTCCGCATGGTTGGTTCACAGGATTCCGTAGCACAGTCAAATGTGATTTTAAATACGATTGTAGCAGAAGCTTTTGCAGAAGCTTGTGATGTATTAGAAAAAGCAGAAGACTTTGAGGAAGCAGTTCGTGGTTTGATTACAGAATATGCAAGAGAGCACGAGCGTATCATCTTCAATGGAGATGGATATTCGGAAGAATGGGTAGAAGAAGCTGCACGCAGAGGTCTCCCAAATTTAGCATGTATGGTGGATGCGATTCCGGAGTATATTGCTCCAGCGTCAGTGGAACTCTTTGAAAAATTCAACGTATTCAATCGCAATGAACTTGCATCTCGTATGGAAATAGAATATGAAATTTATGCAAAAACAATTAACATTGAAGCAAGAGCAATGGCAGATATTGCAACCAAGCAGATAGTACCAGCGGTTATCCGTTATACAACTGTTTTGGCAGACAGTATTAATTCAGTTAAGAGTGCATGTCCAGAAGCGCCAGTAAGCGTACAGTTATCCTTGTTAAAAGAAACCTCAAAATATCTTGAGGAAACTAAGGTAGCAATGATTAAATTGCAAGAAGTGATTGATATTGCACATAAGATGGAGCGAGGTGAAGCACAGGCGCGTTACTACAGAGATGAAGTAAATGCTGCTATGGAAGCACTTCGTAGTCCGGTAGATAAACTTGAAATGATTGTAGATAAGTCTATGTGGCCAATGCCATCTTATGGAGATCTTATTTTCGAAGTTTAAGAGATTGTTAGATTAGAAAACCCTCGGGGAAAGCCCGAGGGTTTTGTTGTATAGAATTTTTTTAATTGCCGGTTTCTGGATTAGTAGGTGCTATGGTATCGCCGCCTTCAGAATTGCCGTTGCCAGAATTGTTACCCGAGTCATTGCCTGAACCATTGTCGAGATTGTTACCGGTATCATTACCAGGGTTGTTATCAGGATTATTATTATCGCCAATATTGTTTCCTGGGCCGTTACCAGTGTCATTATCTGGACCATTATCAGGATTGTCACCGGTACTGTTATCATTGTTATTGTTTTCGTTATCCCCATCATCGTAACTAAATTCTGGAGTAGTTTCGATTTCAGGTTCTTCAGGTGCCTGATGTGTGCAGACCGTTGCAAGGAATTCTTCGGTTGCAATTACAGGACCATCCAAAGTGTTTGGATCACCACCTACCATATATACTTTCTTTATAACATATTCGCTTGGACAGTTGGCATTTGCAATCATTCCAGTCTGTGCGCAGATGTCTAAGGCAACATGATGATCACAGGTTGCGGTAGGAATCGTTCCATTTGCAAAGTATTCTTCATAAATGGCACCACCTTTTTGACAATTTTCACAAGTTTCTGGAAGTGGAAGTAAACCGGATTCTCTACAAACCTGTGCAGTTGTAATCGTGCTTGGCATTTCGAAATCTTTGTATTCTAGTCCATCATGAATACGTTTCATGGATTCACGCCAAATGTTTCGAGAATAAGCACAGTGTTCACCTTTTTGGATAGAGTTATCATCATTTCCGCCCCATACGATACATGTGTAGTATGGAGTAAATCCAGCGAATAACGTATCGCGGTTACTTGTTGTGGTACCAGATTTACCTGCCTGAGCCATAGTGCTACCAAAATAAGCTCTTCCACCAGTACCAGCCGTCATAACATCCTGCATTGCACTTGTCAGTAACCATGCAGTTTCTTCGCTGACAACTGTGTGACGTTCCTGCGAGGTGTTATCTAAAATCATATTTCCTTCGTGGTCATATACCGCAGTGTAAAAGCTAGGTTCAATATATTCGCCTTCGTTTGCAATGGTAGCATATGCTGCAGTAAGTTCAAGATTGGTTACGCCATAGGTCAAACCGCCAAGAGCAAAACCTAAGGTTTTGTCGTCGTCTACCAGAGTAGTTAAGCCAAACTTCTGTGCATAATCATATCCAAGGCTTACGCCGATATCCTGCAAAGTTTTTAGTGCAGTGATATTGAACGAATCTATGATGGCTTCACGGATAGTTGTCCATCCATAGAAGCTGCCCTCAGAAGCATTTTTGTACTCTTTTTCACCTACTGTAAAAGGAGCGTCGTCCTGCACGGAAGCAAGTGTTTTTCCACCAGCATCTAATGCTGCTGCATAACATCCAATAATCTTGAAGGTAGAGCCGGGCTGTCGGGTTGTGTCTGTTGCACGGTTCCAGGTACGATTGCCGACTTTGTCTCCACGTCCGCCAACGAGGGCTTTTACTTCACCAGTAGATTGCTCAATAATGGTCATTGCAACCTGAGGCTGAAGGGTAATAACGATGGATTCACTACCTTCTACAAGTGTATCTCCTTCCTCTAGCATATCTCCTTCATATTCTTTGATTGCATCATAACATTCCTGTTCAGAATTATAGGTGATGTCATATTCTGGATTGTTGTTTACTTTCTTATAGTGAGAAAGCATTGATTGATGTGTATAAGTTTTTGTTGATCCATCTGCTTTCTTTACAGAGAAAGAAAGGTTAAAAGAATATTTTGCTTTCATAGGGAAGTTATCGGAATCGTTAGCTTCCTCATCGCAAATATTCTGGATGTTCATATCTTGAGTAGAGACAATTGTCAAACCACCTTGATAAATTGCTTTGTATGCATCTGATTCTGTATAGCCAGCTTTGTTGATTAAGTCATCTAAAACATCTTCGATTAAAGCATCTACAAAGTAGGTGTTATAAGAATCTGGATTTTCTACGTTGTAAGAGGCAATGCGGTCATATACAGAATCTGCCATTGCTTCATCATAAGCTTCTTTATTGATATATCCCTGATCCAGCATTGCATTCAGTACTCGTTCGCGACGTTCCGCGTTGTTTTCAGGGAAACGAATTGGGTCATAGCCGTAAGGATTCTGCGTAATTCCGGCAATCACAGCACCTTCTGAAAGTGTCAGCTCAGATACATCCTTGCCAAAATATTTATTTGCAGCAGCTTGAACCCCCAAGGTATTTGAGCCAAGGTTAATTGTATTTAAGTAGTTTTCTAAAATCCAATCTTTGTCGTTAATTTGTTCCTCTAACTTCAGTGCCAAATACTGCTCCTGGATTTTACGCTCTAATTTTTCCATGAACGTGTTTTCTTCTGTCCAGCTAACGAGAAGGTTGTTTTTGATTAGCTGCTGTGTAATGGTGCTCGCACCCTGAATACTGCCATCACCAGTCACAAGTTTTTTGACCGTAGCAAAACCTGCACGCACAATACCCTGTAAGTCGATACCATTGTGCTCATAAAAACGAGCGTCCTCGATAGCAACAAAGGCCTGTTGTAAATGGTCAGGAATTCTATCCAAGGTCACGTACTCACGGTTTGCACCGGAGCCTACCAAGGTAGCAATTTCGGTTGTGCCATCATCGGCTAAAACGGATGTGGAATACCCCGTAGGCACAACATCAATCTTCGAAATATCAGGTGCGGAGTCGATGATGCTCTTAGCAACACCAAGACCAGCAGCCCCTACAATGATTACAACAGCAATCACTGCAATAATTGCAATCTGCCAGCCTGTTAGCTTCAATCGATTCTTTAGTTTTGTTTTTTTCGAGTTCGCGTTTTTGATGCGACGCTTTGTAGAACTCTTGTTATATTTCATAAATCTGCCTCCCATAGCATTATAATCTACTATAAATATAGTTACTCATATTATACCAAAAAACACACTTTATAGGAAGAAAAAATTGCAATACTAAGGGTGTGTATGGTAGGATTAAGAAAGATTTAATAAAGTTTTTAGGAATTAGGATGAAAAAGGAGCAGTTTATGTCATATCGTGTGATATATCAAGGTGGCGAGGGCGAGATTGTAGAAAAAAAATCCCGTTTCATTGCCACAGTAAAGCCAGTGGAATGCGAAGAGGAAGCAACCGCTTTCATCAATGAAATGAAAAAGAAATATTGGGATGCCAGACACAATTGCAGTGCATTTGTCATTGGTGCGAATCAGGAACTGACCCGTTGTTCCGATGATGGTGAGCCTGCACAGACGGCGGGCAGACCAATGCTTGATGTTTTGTTAAAAGAAGGTGTGACGAATGTTGCTGTCGTAGTCACCCGTTACTTCGGTGGTGTGCTGCTTGGGACGGGAGGCCTCGTGCGTGCATACCAAAAGGCTGTACAGGAGGGGCTTGCCAATAGTCAAATCATTGAAAAACGAAACGGTTTTCTTCTATATATAAATACAGACTACAACGGTATCGGAAAATTACAGTATCTGTTTGCGCAAAAAGAAATCGCAATCATGGATAGTGAGTATGGTGTAGATGTAAGAATGACGGTGCTAGTCCCTTTGGAAAGAAAGGACGAAATCGAGAAGGCAGTCATCGAGCAAACCAATGGAACGGCTCGATTGGAATGGGGCGATGAAGTAATCTATGCTTTGGTAGATAAACAGGTAGAACTATTTTCTTAGCATACGAATATTTTTGATAGAAACAGTAAAAAATATAAAAAATATTAAAAAAGTTGTTGACACCATGTCCCAACATATGTATAATACCATTTGTTGAGACGACATTGGCCCATCGCCAAGCGGTAAGGCAACGGACTCTGACTCCGTCATCCAAGGTTCGAATCCTTGTGGGCCAGCTAACAAACCTCAGTGAAGAGATTCACTGAGGTTTTTCTTTGTTTCGCCTATAGATTTTTGTATGATTCACATTGTAAATGCGAAAAAAATCGCCTATAATTATATTAGTAAAAAGTTAGTAAATACTATATTATGTATTATATATTGTGAAAAATGAGGTGATAGTATGTGTAAAGAAAGAGAACTCAATTTTTCGATTTTTTTATTATATAGTCTAGCTGATAAATGGAAGAAAACACCTGCATCTGTTTATAAAATTTTGAATACTACTGGAATCTTAGATGATTATATTATTCCTTGCTACGATGTATTGCATACGCAGGGCAAGGAGTATCTGGTAGAGGACATTACAGAATTTGTGAAAGAAAAGGGTGTTAATGTATGATAGTTTATCATGGAACTACAGAGGCAATAGAAAAACCAGATGTAAATCATTCTAAGAAATATCTCGACTTTGGAAAAGGTTTTTATCTTACTACTTACGAGAGCCAAGCAAAAAAATGGGCTCTTCGTAAGAGTATGCGACAGAATAAACAAGCCATTGTAAATATTTATGAACTAAATGAAATCTGGGATGATTTTAAGGTCTTATCATTTGAAGAAGAAAATGAAAAATGGTTAGAATTTGTATGTGCATGTCGTAGAGGCGAAAACCTAAATGCTGATTATGATATTATTATCGGAAATGTTGCAGATGATGATGTGTTTAAAACTGTAGATATGTATTTTAGGGGGTTGTGGGATAAAAAGAAAGTTCTAGAAGAATTGAGATATTACAAGATGAATAATCAAATCTGTCTTGTAAGTCAAGATGCAATAGACCAGCTTCTTACATATAAAGATGCGTATGAGGTGGAGAAAAATGGCTGATGTAAAACAAATAGATGATATCTACAAGCAGAATTTAGAAAATGATATTATAAAGGCTATTGCAAAGATAAAAGGAATTGAATTGCGTAAGGCAATTGATATTTACTATTCAAGCAAATTAGCATCGCAGATTGCAGATGGTACTTGCGGTATTGAAAATATGGATGCTAAGTACTTGGCAGAAGATTTGATTGAGAATGAGCTTGAACTGTTTTCCTAGCATAAAAATAGCAAAGCAGATGGCATAGTAAAATTATAGCGATTGCGGAAATAGATATATGTTTTTGCAAGTTGTAAATCAATAGTAAATTATCTATAATATGTACATAAGAGATGAGGTAGTGCTATGTATAAACTTAATTCGAAAATAAGATACAGCGAAGCAAATTCAAAAAGTGAATTAACGTATCACGCCCTGCTGAATTATTTACAGGACTCAAGTACTTTGCATTCGGAAGAATTGGGGGAAAGTGGTGCACAGCTACTGGAACAGAATATGGCATGGATTTTATCCTTCTGGCAGATTTGCATTGACGAAATGCCAAAAACAAGTGAGGATGTTGTTGTTTCTACTTGGCCATATAGTACGAAAGGGTTATTTGGTCTTAGAAATTTCTGCATGGAAAATGCAAAGGGAGATACAATAGTAAAAGCCAATTCGATTTGGGTGCTCATTGATCCGAGAACAGGAAGACCAATCCGTATTACAGACGAGGTATCTTCTCATTATCCAGATGAGCCAAAGTTGGAAATGGATTACTGCGATAGAAAAATTGCGGTGCCAGAGGTATATGAGGAAAAAGAAGCCCTTGTTGTTCCAAAATATTTTATTGATACCAACAACCATATGAACAATGCAAAATATGTCATGGTTGCAGAAGAATATCTGCCAGAGGATTTCCAGGTAAAAGAAATTCGAGTAGAGTATAAAAATGCAGCAGTGCTTGGCGACGTGATAGTGCCTCGTGTAAGTATAGCAGTGAATGAGGTTACAGTGGTGCTTGTGAACGAGGATGGAAAAGCATATGCCACGGTAGCATTTCTGGGAAAATAGATAAGGTATATATAATATAGAAAGAAACAAGTTGACAAACGAACATGAGCACATGTAAACTTGCGAAGAAAAATATTACACAAACGAACGGAGAGACAAGTATGAGATTAGGTGAATATCAGGAATTAATATATATAAAGAAGGTAGACTTTGGCGTATATCTTGGAGAAACGGAAAACGCTGAGGAGCGTGTGCTTTTACCAGCGAAACAGGTTCCTGCAGAAGCGAAACGCGGAGACAAAATCAAAGTCTTCTTATATAAAGACTCTAAGGACCGTATGATAGCGACAACAAACGAGCCAAAGCTAACCCTTGGACAGTTTGGAGTATTAACAGTAAAAGAGATTGGTAAAATCGGAGCATTTCTTGACTGGGGTTTGGAAAAAGACCTATTCCTTCCTTTTAAAGAAATGACACAGAGGGTACAGCCAGAGGACGAAGTGCTTGTAACAGTGTATACCGACAAGAGCAATCGTTTATGTGCCAGCATGAAAGGCATCTACAATTTGCTTTCTACAGATTCTCCTTATAATAAGGATGATATGGTTACAGGTCGAGTATACGAGTTTAGTGATAACTTTGGAACTTTCGTGGCAGTAGATGATAAATATTCTGCACGAATTCCAAACCATGAGGATCATAGCTACCTACGAGTGGGAGATATTATTGACGCAAAAGTCGTGGCTGTAAAGCCAGATGGCAAGCTGGATTTGACACTTAGAGAAAAGGCATATATCCAGATGGATGCCGATGCAGAAAAGATTTTGGAAATTATTGAGTCCTATGCAGGTGTACTTCCATTTTCAGAAAAAGCCAGCCCAGAGGTTATTAAGAGAGAGACAGGTCTTAGTAAAAATGCATTTAAGCGTGCGGTAGGACATCTCTACAAGCAGCGTATTGTTGATATTACGGACGGAAAGATTCGTCTTGTGCGATAGGTGTTTCTTCTATATAATAGGAAAAGAAGTTAATAATAATCGCACTTGGACAACTTTAGAAATGCGAGAGAAAATAAAAAGGAGATAGATAATATGAAAAACATTATCAGTACAGATAAGGCTCCAGCAGCAATCGGACCTTATTCACAGGCAATCGAAGTAAATGGAATGGTATACACCTCAGGTGTGATTCCAGTAAATCCTGCAACCGGCGAAATTCCAGAAGGAACTGTTGCACAGGCAAATCAGGCACTTGGCAATTTAAAGAATCTTTTAGAAGCTGCTGGCACAAGCATGGAAAACGTAATCAAGACAACTGTATTCATCAAAGAGATGAATGAGTTCGGCACCATCAATGAAGTATACAAAGAATACTTCACTTCTGAATTTCCAGCAAGAAGTTGCGTAGAAGTAGCAAGACTTCCAAAGGATGTACTCCTTGAAATCGAAGCAATAGCAGTAAAATAAGTAGAAAAATACGAAATAAAACGAAATTTTTACAAGGGCTGTTACAAATATAGCCCTTGTTTTTTGTTGTAAATACCATATATTGTGTCGAAAAAGCATGAAAAAGATTGTATTTATATAAAAACAATTTGAGGGTTGACACTTGTATACAAGGTTGCTATAATGGCATTGTAACATTTGTAACAAATTCGTAATAAATAAAACAATTCATTTGATTTGGAGGATACAATGATTAAAGGAGTAAGACTTACAGCAGGACTTTTAGTTGCAGCACTTTTGGTTACAACAGTTCCAGCGGAAACATTCGCGGCAAAGACTGCTGAAAGCGCAAACTACATCACAGGAACTACATACAGCTTCTCAGCTGGTGCACATTCAGCAATCAGCGAAACAGTAGTATTAGAAAACACAAGTGATAATACTCTTTATGCTGGTGTTGAAGAAAACGACGCACCTGTAGTTGCTGAATCAGCAAACCCATATGCAAACATTGCAATCGCAAATGTAAATGAATATTTAAATATTAGATCAGAAGCAAATTCAGAAGCAGAAGTACTTGGAAAGCTTTACGCAAAGGGAGCTGCAACAGTTCTTGAAAGCTTAGATGGCTGGTACAAGGTAACATCTGGTAGCGTAACTGGTTATGTTTCAGCAGACTATGTAATCGTTGGTGATGAAGCAACATGTAAGGATGCTTCTCAGAGAATCGGTACAGTAAATACAGATACTCTAAGAATGCGTAAAGAAGCCTCTACAGAAGCTGGTGTAAAAACATTACTCGCTAGTGGAAATCAGGTTACTGTAGTAGACGAATCTATCGAAGGTTGGTACAAGGTTGAGTACAGATCATATACAGGATATGTATCAGCAGACTATGTATCAGTAGAAACTGTTTATAACTATGCAGAATCAAAAGAGGAAGAAGCTGCTCGTCTTGAAGCAGAAGCAGAAGCTCGTAGAAGAGCAGAAGCAAAGAAACAGCAGTCATCATCTTCTTCATCAGATAGAAAATATGAAGCACCAGCTGGTACAAATGGACAGTCTGTAGCAGACTATGCAGTACAGTTCGTTGGTAATCCATATGTATATGGTGGAACAAGCTTAACAAACGGTGCTGACTGTTCTGGTTTCGTTATGAAAGTATACGAAGCGTTTGGTGTGGGTCTTCCACATAGCTCATACAGCATGAGAAAAGTTGGTTATTCCGTTAGTGCATCTGATGTACAGCCTGGTGACATCATTTGTTACAGTGGTCACGTAGGTATCTACATTGGTGGTGGCAGAATTGTTCACGCATCAAACAGACGTGAAGGTATCAAGATTACAGACAACTGGCAGTACAAGAAAGTACTTGCAATTCGTCGTATCTTCTAATTATAAAACGAGTTAGCTCACATAGGTTGCTGCAAATATAAATTTGTGTGTAAGCAACGAGCCACATAAACAACGATAAAAGAGGTT
>X42_Goitered_Gazelle__coassemble_11_pt1 | contig 98928 bp, 76 predicted proteins | sample X42_Goitered_Gazelle__metabat2_low_PE_005 | metagenome-assembled genome bin X42_Goitered_Gazelle
GGAAGTTGTTTGTTTTCGCATAGACGAAATTGTGCATCTTTTATATTTTTATCAATGAAATGTAAAAAGGTGCAAAACCTTTCGATTTTGCACCTTTTATATACCTCTATAATCTATATTATTGTTTATCTATTTCCTTTTGGAACTCCTCTACCGTCATATTTACTCGCTTAGCTGCTTCCTCTATAGAAAGAAGATTGTCTTTTACCAGGTTAACAAGGGTAACTAATGCACCTTGTTCTATTCCTTGTTCTATTCCTTGTTCTATTCCTTGTTCTATTCCTTCCAATCTGCTATCTGCCATTAAGTCTTGAATTGCTTTACACACGTCGTTTTTCCCCTCCGCTGTTTTATATTCTTCTTTTCTCACTAATTCCTTTGAATTCGTATACTTTGTAATTAATTCATATGCATCGTCATCCATTTGATTATAGTATACATCATTTTTTACCAATTCCAATAGTTTTTTCTTATCCGTAGAACATCGAATAAAGTCAAACACCTGCTTTACATCACTCTGGAATACATCCGTATTCTCAAACTGACGAATCGGAATAACATTAATTCTGTAATCGGATACCATCGTCCTAAGTTCTTCCGGGATATCTGTAAAATCCATCATATCACGCAAACCGTGCGGTCCATCCCACTGTTCTTCACCTGCATACAATATAAATGTTATAACCGGCTTTATCTTATCATCTTTTTTAAATCCATACATATATTCCTCTGCTTTTAGTCCTTTTTTATTCGTCCTATTTTCCTTTTTAATTTGTCTCATCTGTTTTTGATATCTCGACACATCATAGCACATGGTTCGAAATGGCATTTCATAGTCATTTTTTTCTTGATGTTCAACTCCGGCAATTACAAAATTGACACCAAATGCTACTTTTCGCAACATATCACGATTTTTTCTTCCCGACGTGACATCCGCCTCAGACAAATCGGTATCTTTTACAAATTGCTTGCCGCCACATCCGATACCATTGATGAGGTCGGCAAACCTTCGGTTGTCTTCAAAAAAGACATTCCATTCTTCTGCTTTTCTCATAAGCTCCTTTCCCGCAAAACAATAGAACTTCTTCTGTAAGAATTATACAAAACTAAACACAACAGACAGTGTTTGCATTTTTTCTTTTCTTAATAATTATTATATTTCTTATTCTAATTTGGATAAATTCTCAAAACTGAGAATGATATCGAAAGATACTCTAATATCTTTCAATACTGATAACTTGATATCCAACAATGGTACTCTGTCAGATATGGATGCCTCCTGCATCCGACACTCTAATGATAATAATATACAATTCCCACAGACCAGCTCCCATGCACTGTCTGTCATGTGAACATGGTAGCACCTTCTCAACTCAGGTGCAAGGTTTCTGATGAAATCCAAGAAACTTTGTGGAAGTTGTTTGTTTTCGCATAGACGAAATTGTGCATCTTTTATATTTTTATCAAAGAAATGTAAAAAGGTGCAAACCCTTTCGATTTTGCACCTTTGATTATTGCTTACCTATTTGATTATTGTATTTGTTTTATAAACCATCCATATCCAAATCAACTATCATCTGACCGATTTTCTGCTCTTTCAAAAGATAGCACATATAAATCGGAAGATAAATCACTGCCCCCTCAATTTCCACATTTCCGACAGAAAAAACATACGCTTTCTTTATATGATAATCTGTCACATCCATAAAATTATTTAAAGCTTTGTGTGATTTATATGTCTTTCCAGACTTTACTTCAATTGGAACTACATTTCCTTCCATTTCTATCACTAAATCTAATTCACCTATATTTTTCTTTTTACAAAAATATGGTTCAAATCCATTGGCTACTAATTGTTGTACAACAGCATTTTCAAAATGGGCTCCATTGTTCACTTCTCCATTTTTATTTATCAGTTCTATCTTTGTTTCTGCTGGATATGCACTTGTAAGCAGACCAATATCGCTTGAAAAGAGACGGAACACATTGCTACTCTTGCTTGCCATAAGCGGAATCACCGGTGCATCAACATTATAAACTGGCAATGCCACACCAGCATCTTTTAACCATAAAAAACTATTTTCATATCTATCAAATTTCAGTTCTTTATCCAACATGGTAAAAACAAACTTTTTGTTTTGCTTGTTTAATTCAGCAGGAATAATATCATATATAGACTTTATTTTCAGTTTTTTGTCCTCAAGTTCATATTGAGAAAAATCCTCTTTGTACAGTGTTACTATATCACGCTGCACTTTATCAACTTCTCGAATATCTTTTAATGCTATATACGTCTTTACAGCATCAGGCATCCCTCCAACAATCAAATACACAAAAAACATATACAAGAGTTTCTGATGTATAACTTCATCAATTGGACTATTCGTTTCAAATTTTTCTTTTAACATATCGAGTGTTAGCTGCGAAACATCATTTGCAACCATAAACTCTTCAAAATCCATCGGATACATCCTTAAAACCGATAAATACCCCACAGGAGCTGATGCGATTCCTTTGAGTTCCACTCCTAATAAAGATCCACTCATTACATATTTAAAACTTCCCTCATCTACAAGAAATTTTATTTTTGTTACTATTTCTGGACATTTCTGAATTTCATCAAAAAAAACAATTGTTTCATGAGGTTTACAATTTTGCGGCATAATCATTTTCAATTTAATCAAAAACTCTTCCGCACTCATTTGGGCATTCAGATATTCAATCATATCTGGCTGGTCGATAAAATTTACTTCAAACTTGGTATATCCACTTCTATCAATCACATCACGTATGAGCCATGTCTTCCCAATCTGTCTTGCACCAGTCACCAATAATGCTTTGTTTGAATTTTTGATCCATTCTACTATCGTAACAGAATCTTTTCTATACATAAAACTCTACCTCCAACTATACAATATATCATCTGCCCCGTTTTTTCAATCATTTTATTTCTATTTTGCCCCGTTTTTCAGAATAAATTCTTTTAATTTTGCCCCGTTTTTTAACATTGTGATTTAAAAAAGGTGCAAAACCTTTCGATTTTGCACCTTTTATATATCTTACATTATATTCATTTTATTAGTACATAAAGCTAAATGTAATGTCTGTTGCAGGAACACCACCTCTAACTGGTTTGATTGCCTGAACATGGATGAGGATTTCATCTCCTGCATTTACAGGAATTTCGATATAATTCTTTCCTGCAGAGTCTGTCTTGTAATCTACAGAGAAGCTTCTAGCTACTGTTCCTTCGCTACTGTTGTTTTGAACATTCATTTCTGTTTCAGCGGTTGCTTCCATGTAAATGTAAAGCATGCCAGCCTGTCCAGCCTGTGCTGCATTCATTTTGAAATAGTATCCCTTTTCATCACCTGCATTCAAGTGTTTTGAGAACGGGCCATTTCCTTCGAGCTTTTCTGGATTCATATAAGAACCTTTTACATTTGAGAAAGAAATTGTAAATGTCTTGTTTGAGCTACCCTTATTACCAATCTGTAATGACACATATTCATTTGCCATAGCATTTTCAACAGTAAAACCAGAATCATGTCTATTTCCTGCAGAGTCAATAACATACATATCACTATCATTGATATTTAAATACATGCCACCAATTTTCATAATTGAGTAGTAGAGCGTTTTTCCAGCAGGTACTTCTACTGTCGTAAAAGTCATTGAACTATCTGGAACGATTTCATATGGCTGTTCAGCACTACCTAAACCAAGGATTTCTTCACCCTCTGGAGTAGTTGTGATAGGTGTCTGTTCTACACCATTTACATCATCTGGTCTTTCTACTTGTACGTTAGATGTTGTTTCCCCTTTGTCACCATTTCCACTATTATTCTGATTCTGTGACTGGCCTTCTGTCTCTGTCATCTCTGTTTCAGTACCCATTTCTGTTTCAGTAGCTATTTCTGTTTCAGTTGCCATTTCAGTACCAAGAATTTCTGTACCGAATACTTCTGTTGTACCTGCTTCTGTTTCTGTGCCGTACTGTGTTCCCTGTGTGTTTGTATTTGGTTTCTTATCATTGCCGCCAGCTACTGCAAGAGCTACAATGAGGATGATGAGTACTGCTGCACCGATACCTACACCAATCCAAACCTTTTTGTCAACGGTTTTAAGTTTTTCGATAAAGTTTTCCATGTTTTTAACTTCCTTTCTGGTATAAACTTATTCAGCAAGAGTAATTGTTAGTTCTGTTGCTCCTGCTTCAAAATATACATAAGCATCATCTGACTGTGTCAGTTCTTTTGCTTTATATTCATCAGATTCTTCTAATCTAAAGGTTGCTACACCATTTGCATCTGTCTGTACTGGTGCAAAACATGTAGAAGCGTTGCATACCTGTATCATTTTTCCTGCTACTGGAGCACCATTCGCATCCAAAACGGTTACCTTGTATTCGATTTTGCCATCGTCTACGTTTTCTGATTCCGTTTCTTTTTCTGTATCTACGTTTGCTTCGCTATCCTGCTGTGTGTTCTGCTTTTCTGTGTCTTTATCAGAAGCATTTCCACCACATGCTACAAGGCTAAGTGCTAAAGTAAACATTAAAACTAAAGTTACAAGTCTCTTTTTCATGATATATATCTCCTTTCAATCCTTTGTCTTCTTTAATAAGAATATGTTTATTCTTCGATATCGCTGATATTGCGAATAACGGTCTGTTCATAATCCTCTGCCGTAAAGAAGCCGAACAGCTTCTCAAATTCAGAAGTTTCGGTAATCATACCAGTATGTACGAAGCTTACCACACCATAACGGTCAATCACCACGGTCGTTGGGAATGCTGTAAGCCCCATGCGTTCCTGCCATACTTCGTCACAAACTGCCATTGGAAAAGTCAGCTCGTACTTTTTCTGGAATTCTGCAACGGTTTCATCTGTGCCATCATATGGGTTTAACGCCAAAATCTCGATGTCACCCTGATATTTTTCATAGGCTTCCTGCATATATGGGAATTCCATCTGACATGGCCCGCAGTTGATGTACCAGAAGTTTAATACAACTGCTTTCTTCTCTTTTAAAAGTTCAGAAATCTGATATGTCGTACCGTCTGGTGTTGTCACGGACATGTCTGCAAATACATCCCCACGTTTGAAAGTCACGCCTTCAAGCTCATTTTCGGACAAAAGCTGCACCTGCTGCTCTTTTCCTTCATTATTGCCACAAGCAACGAAGGTTCCCAATACGAGAACCATCGCTACTAGACTAAATGCTATTTTTTTTACTGATAAATGTTTCATAGAAATGCCTTTCTATCTCGGCTTACTCTACGTAAGCGCACATAAATAACCATGCAATTTCTTCATTAAGCTCTGGGATTGGATTACCATTTGCATCTTTAAATATAAAGCCATGCTTTTCATCTGTTGAATCCCACCAACCTACATATTCACCACGTTCAATAATGATGGTCTTTAAATCTTCAGTAAGTGGATAGAAACCTGTATTCTCATCCGCATACTCGATGTATTCTAAAAGACATTCGCTATAGCTAATCTTTTCTACAAATTCACCATTTTCATCATACACATATTTGTTGATACCAGAACGTTCCAAAATTGTTTTGAAACATGGTAAAAATTCGTGATTTGGATCTTCTGCAAGATAAACAAGTACAAGAGGTCCATTTGCATCATTTAAGTGATAGAAACCATCTTCTTCATTCAACACTACTGTGTAGCCTTCTTCTGAGAAGATATCAAAATCTACCACTGTTTTACCTGCTGGCAATGTGTATTTTGATAATTCTACTGTCTTTTCGTAGATTGTCCATTCTTCATCTTCTACGTTCCATTCTGGATCACCAATACGGTTGATACAAAGAACTCCTTCTGTATCTGTATCAGAGTCTACACCAATAACAATTACAGTAGTACCTGTGTTGCTCTTTCCAATCATGTTTTCGCTAACAGAAATAGTGAATTTCCCATCCTTTACTTCTGCCGCACTTGTTTCCTGTACGAAATGTGGAGCACCATAGTAACCAACTTCGGTCTTTGCATCTGCCTCTGCCGATACCTCATAAGTACCAGCTTCTGTTGGCACAAAAAGGAAGTAGCTTCTTGTGTCTTTCGCAAGGTTTACATTGGTACATCCCGCATTTACATTGTAAGCCTCTACTTCATCACCACTAACAAAGAGGAGCTCTGGTTCTGCGGCAATCTTGTTTGAAATGATGAGCTCTACTTCTGTTTTGCTACCAGTTACTTTTGTTTCTGCGTATGCATATTCTACTTCTTCTGTAGAAGTAGCCTTCAGTGTGTAGGAGCCCTTTGGTAATGTTTTGGTTGCAACACCGTTTTCGTCACAAATCTGCATACCTACTTTTTCATCTCCATCATAGAACTCCACGATTGTTTCTTTTCCATATGTATTGCCCAAGGCGTCTTTTACAGTTACTTTGTATTCTGCTTCTCCGCCGCCACCACAGGCAACAAGGAACATTGCGCTGCACATAAGTGCAGCTACAATGCTAAGTTTTTTCATAATCTTCATGATATTACTCCTTTAACATACGACCAATTAGTTTTCTGGTCCAAGGTAATCATAGTAGTAGCAAAGTTTTGTCCAAGCATGATCTACATTTTCAAATGTATATTTTTCCATTACCATCTGAAGAATTTCTGCTAATTCTTCTGTTACTACTACACAGCCAGCTTTTTCAGAGTTTCCACCTTCTACTTTACTACAGAAAGCACGAATCTGTTCTGTATAGTCTTCGCCTTCACCATGATATTTACCAGCATAAACATCTTTTAACTGATATTCTTCTGCATATGCATCGTAATCTTCGCCCCAGAGTTCCTTTAAGTACTCATCCGCTGCTTCTACACTACCCTGGGCTTCAATAATAGAAAGTACATACATGTCGTTTTCAGTTTTACTGAAATCGAAACCACCCATGTCAATCATACCTTTTACGCCCTGGTTTGTCATGATAGGGTTACTAAAGATACCTGTAATACCTGTGAAGTCACAGTAGAGCTTGCTACCCTTCTGTCCATCACCTAAATCTTCATAGTAGATGCCGTCGTCACCGAGAACTACATCGATACCACCAGCGATGACATAGTACATCGCCTCGCCTGTTGCATCACTATCATATGTGAAGTAACCTGGCGATGCCAGTCTAAATAAGTTATATGTAGGAGCTATATATTCAATTGTATAGTTGATTGTTCCTACTTCATATATATCCCAGAAAGCAATGTCAATATAGTAAGGTGTTCCTGCTTCCATGTAGAACACCATAGAAACTTCACCTTCCTCAGTAAACATTCTTTCGTCTGGTTCATATACAAGGAGTTCTTCACGGTCTGCACTGAAAATCCATGCATCTACCCCCTGTTCCGAATCATTCTGTGAAGTAATACGATATACACCAGACTGACTTGGAATAAATTCTGCCATCATGCCTCTTGGAAGGATTGCTCTGTCATAGTAAAAGCTATTGCCACTTCCCATATGTGCTTCATATGCACAGAATGCAGCAAGACCTTTGATAGGGTCTTCTAAATGCTTTCCTGAACCATAAGCATCATAGTATTTACAAATTTTCAGCCACTCATTTTCATCATCTTCAAAACCATAGGTTTCTGCAAATGCTTGTAAAAGAACAGCTAATTCTTCTGTTACCGGACATGTACCCGATAAGCGAGAGTTTGAAGCATAGTTTGCGTACTGTTCTAATTCTTCAAAACGATTTTCGCCGTCAACCATGAGTTCCTGCTCGTCATATATAAGTTCATATACAGTTCCTTCTTCATTGAACTGTGTATAGTTTAATAAATCAGCTAAAAGAAGAGGACCATTTGCAGAGCCTACATGATAATAACCATCTGCCGAATTGTAAACAATATCTACATAAGTGTATACTCCATCTTTTGATTCTGATGCTGCATATCTAGGAATATGTACGTCTGTGTTCTTATCAATCTGATTTGATTCAATTACACGTACATTCTTGACATATGCTGTATCATCACCTTCATTTGTACTTTCATCCTTAAGGAAACAAAGCGCAAGCTCATAGGTTCCATCTTCCTCTGCAACCCATGGATAACAGGTTTTCCATGAAGGGTTTTCATCAACACCAGAAATCTGGTAGATATCTTCATCATTTACAATAACTACAAGTGCATCGTTTGCTTTTTCACAAGATACGATGTAATCAAATGCAATTGCCTGACCTGCTTTTAACTCAATGTCTGCATAAATAATTGCATAAGAATCTTCAATTCCCTTGTTGGAAGCATAGATACATGTCTCACCATCTTTTTCTCCAAGGATAAATGGCCATGTAAATTCTGCTGCATCACCTTCTTCTGGACGATAAGTAATACCTTCTGTTCCATTGATTGCTGCTTCGATATCTTCAGATTTTGGCATTTCTTCGGTTGGTTTAATCTGTGTTACTACATCCGCTACACCATTTACACAAAGTTTCTGTTCGTAATCGTCTGCAGTAAAGTGTTCGAATGCGGATACGAATGGTCTAAGACTTGTAATCGCACCTGCTTCTACACAACAGATTACGCCATACTGGTCGATAAATACAGAGGTTGGGTAACCTGTGATACTAAATACATTTGACCATGATGTAGGACATTCTGCCATAGGGAAAGGAAGATTGTTCTGCGTCTGGAATGCAGCTACTGCGTCTGCACCTTCATTCATTGGGTCTAACGCTAAGATTTCAATCTTATCTTTGTACTGATCATATGCTTCTGCCATAATTGGAAACTCTGTTACACACCATGAGCAGTTTGTATACCAGAAGTTCAGCATAACCATTTTCTTCTCTTTTAAAATCTCTGAAAGTGTATACTTGGTTCCATCTGGAGTAGTTACTGTAAAGTCATACATAACATCACCTAAACCAAGCTGTGCTGTAGAGATATCTTCACCAGTGATGAGAGCAGAAGTAAGCACGATATCTGCCTTCTGTCCTTCAAACTGATAGTAATCTGCTACGTCATATCCTTTTGGAGCTCCATCAATTTCGATGTAATAGTTGTCGCTTTCTGGAAGCTTAATTTCAACCGTTCCATCGTCTTCTAACTTTTCAGCACCTGCTAAATCGGATTTCTTTTCATCGTTATACACACGTACGTCGATGTCTGGTAAAACCATACCACCCTTTGTCTGTACAGAAACTGTGTATGTAGTTTCTTTTCCAGAACCTGTGTTAGTGCTAGTTCCACCTGCCTCTGAGCTACCACCGCCAAGGCCAACCACCAATGCAACAATCAGTGCAACGATAGCAACTACGCCTACGATAAGTGCTGCGAGGAATTTCTTGTCTGTCTTGGCACGTTCTACAATCACGTTAAATTTTTCTGCGATTGAAATGCCTAAGCTTTTCAACTTTTCCATTTTGTCCTCCTAAACCTTTTGCTTCTTATGTTTGTACTTCTTTAAAAATGGGTAGAATTTACCGCATTATCCAATAAATTCTATCACATGGGGTAAAGTGAGTCAATATAAAATCTTAGGTATATTGTATACAATCTTATTGTCGAAATTTCCTACGTCATAAAAAGGACTGCCGCTTCTCGCGACAGCCTGTCTGATTCGTATCTTATCTCTATTCCTCTGCTTCTGTTCTACGAGTGGATTCGATAACTCTTTCAATATTTTCTTTATATAAATCCATGGCGTCAATAATTGCTCCAACGGATTTCTGATTGTCTGCAGAATAGTTTCGCATCTCTGCCACTCTCGCCTGCAAATCATGGAAGATATTGCCCACTTCATTGACATTGTTGTTCTGGGTTGCAATATTTCCATATAAAGCATCAAACTGTTCGGTAAGTCGATCAAAGCTTTCGAGGAGTTCGACCATGGATGCCTTTGATTCATCCAATGCTTTGGTACTATCCTGGAACTGCTGTGCTGTTTGTGCCACTTCTTTTTCAAGTTCCTTGACAACTTCTGCTACCTGTTCCGAGAAGATGTTACTGTTGTTTGACAACTGGCGCATTTCAGAGGCTACTACCTCGAATCCCGCACCACTTTCCCCTGCTCTAGCTGCTTCAATGGAAGCATTCAACGAAAGAATCGTGGTATTGAAAGAAATATCTCCTAACTGATCTGCAATATCAGCAACCTCACCCATCTTTTGTTCCATGGTCTGGAATACTTCGTTCGCTTCATTTACCGTGGTTGTTACTGCTGCTAAGTGCTGCTCCATATTTGCAATGTTGTTCTGATTTTCTCTTAACGCAATTTCGAAACGAGTTACCTGTTCGTTCAATTCGGTAATCGACTGCTGAGAAATGATGATTCTGTCCTGTACATCATCACAGCTACCCTGCATATTAAGTGCACTATCTACGATAGATCTTGAGCCCTTCTGAAGCTCATTGGTATTGTTGTTGATACGAGCAGAGGATTTTGCGAAATCCTGGTCTAATTCCTCGCCCATATCCTTCATGGATTCCACCAAATCTTCCGCTTCCTTCGCACGTTCTTCACCGATACCAATAAATGCCTTTCCTCGCTTAATCGTCTGGATAAATAGTATACCGGTCAGCACAAACTCGCCTACACACTGAATATACTGTCCAAGAGGGTCCGCCTTTTCTTGGTGAAGTATATACATTATAATAAGAAAACAAGTCGATAATATTAGCTGTACAACGGAGTATTTTGGTTCCAAATACAAACCTGTCAAAGCAATAACTGCAAGGAACATGATGAAGTCATCACTGAAATAACTGCCACTATTTAAAGCTATGATAAAAATCAAAACCATAAGCGATACCGCCAGCATAAATTGCTTTGTTGTTTCCTTTGCCTTTCTGATAATCAAAATTGCAAAAAGAATCGCAAACACCAAAATACTTGCACCAATCATAAGTGCTTCTGACACTGCTCCGCCTAGCAAATTCTTCAAAAAGAAAACTGACGATACAGCAATTGTTATAATAAACATGATTTTAAAAATCTTTTCCTCTGTAATCGGCGCTTTATTGTCCTTCTTTTTTTCTATATTTTTAGCCATTCGTAAATTCCTCCAAACCCGAATTTTCCCTAGGTTTGATTTTAACACATCATATACCGTATTTCCACAAAAAAATACACATTTTTCCATATATCTTGTGGTTTACACCAAAAGAAGTGGCTAAATAAGCCACTTCTTAGTCATTCTCTTATCAAGAATATTTAAATTCTCATCAGAATGTTCTATCTCTCTACAGAATCGATAGAACAGCTCTGTCATTTCCTCCAGCTCTATCTGTCGTCCATTCATTAGCCAACGTGCCATCCACAACAATTCTATCATCCAGGTACAATACACCGCCATCTGTGCTTTCGCAAAGACCTGTCCGTCATACACGCTACCTGGAAAATAGGTAAAAAAGAAGTACACCATAATCTGCTCCAGATGAATCTCCACATCTGCGTGTTCCTTCTTCCACTGTTCAAATTCTTCTTTTAACCCTGCGAAGCTTTCCTGCATGGTAAAAAAAAGTGCATCCTGACTTTTATGAAGTAGTTCATTCCAATCATCACGAAGCGTTTCCAATTCATACAACAACGGAAATACTTTTCTCGTAAGGGTTTCTTCTTCGTATTTCGTTTTCTGTGCAAGATAGGCACGTATGTAGTCTTTTGCTTTTTGACTCTGATACTTTTCAATTACCTGATCACAGGAAAAAAGTTCGCGTCGGTTGATTCGTCCCTGCATATCATGTGCCATTCCCAGCACCAAAAGTGCTCTTTCCGCCATCGGCAGTGTTCTATCCTTCAAAATCTGCAAGCTGGCGTCTCTGCCATCCTCAATCGTTGAATACAAAAATGGGTCAAAGTCACCGAAATATTCATTTTCCACTTCTTCTGCTTTTTCTTCTGTCTCGAATTCCACTGGTGTTATTCGTTCCATAAGGATTTTCGCCACTACTGGACAGGACGCAGAGAGTGAAATCTCTCTGACTCCGTCAAATTCCTCCGTATGCCGTGGGTATTCTCGACAGGTTTTGCACAGACTGTCTGCTCCTGCATTGGTATACAAATCACACAGATTGTCCTGATTTAGAAAGGCACAACGTTTCGCATTGTCCTGGCGAAAGCAATCGTTTTCCCAGTCCACAGCTGCCATCACCTTCCAGAGATAATCTCCTTTTATCTTTTTGTATTTTTCCAAACTTTCATCGTCAATCATAATCTGCCAACCTGCACAGCAGGTATCTGGACATTTATCTGCGATACATTGAAATTCGTTAAAATAATCCGGTCTTTTGTATATCATCGCGACTCCTCTATTATTTTTTCACACAAACAGTTTCTGCATATCGAACTGTCTCCATTGCATCCTTGGCATATTTATCTGCTCCGATTTTGTCTGCATATTCCTGTGTAAGCACAGCACCGCCTACTACCACCTTGCACCAAGGGGCTTTTTTACGAAGTAGCTGGATAGTTTTTTCCATAGCCGGAACAGTTGTCGTCATAAGCGCACTAAGTCCTACGATTGGTGCATGCAACTCTATCGCCTTTTCCACAATCACTTCTGGTGGCACATCCTTACCCAAGTCACGTACGTCAAACCCATAGTTTTCCAGCAACAATTTCACGATATTCTTTCCAATGTCATGGATATCACCATGAACAGTTGCAAGAATTATCGTAACAGGTGACTCAGTTTGTACGTCAACGTCTGTTGTAGAATCACATTCACTGGAACGCTCTGCTTTCTGGAGCACCATATGCTCCTTGATTTTCTCAAACGCACTCTTGGCTGCTTCCGCACTCATCAAAAGCTGTGGCAGGTACACACGTTTTTCTTCGTAGCCTTTTCCCACGATATCCAGAGCAGGAATAATCTCACTTTGTACGATATGTAACGCTTCTTTTTTTTCTAGAAGAGTCTGTGTCAACTCTGCCGCCTTTTCCTTTCGCCCAGAAATAATGGCCTTCTGAAGTTCTGAGGAATCGTTTGTGTTTGCAGATGTAGTAGCCAAACTGTCAGTATTTGTGGTGCCAGTGCTAGCCCCTGAAGTGCCTGTCTGCACCGACACAAGCTCCGCTGCTTTTTCTATATACTGGGCACAGTTTTCATCCATACCCTTTAAGGCTTTATAGGTATAATAGGTTTTCATCATTTCCACCGAAAATGGATTCATGATAGCAGCCGAAAGCCCTTTTTCCAATGCCAACGCAAAGAAGGTTCCATTAACTGCATCACGATTTGGCAATCCAAACGACACATTTGATATCCCAAGTGAAGTGTGGCATCCAAGAGTTTCTCTAATATGATGAAGCGAATCAAGGGTCACCTTTGCCGAATGAATATCCGAACTAATCGTCATTGCGAGAGTGTCGAAAATAATATCTTTTTTCTTAATTCCATACTCTGCTGCCGTTGCTAGAATTTTCTCTGCGATTGCAATTCTTCCTTGTGCTGTGTTTGGAATCCCGCTTTCATCCAGGGTAAGCGCAACCACAAGTCCGCCATACTTTTTCACCAATGGAAAAACAGCTTCCATGCTTTCCTTTTTTCCATTTACAGAATTAATCATTGCCTTGCCGTTGTAGCGACGCAGGGCTGTTTCCATTGCCTGCGTATTGGAGGTATCTATCTGGAGTGGCAAATCTGTTACTCCCTGAAGCTCACAAACCGCAGTAGTCAGTAGCTCTACCTCATCAATATCTGGCAAGCCGACATTGACATCGAGGATATGCACCCCCTTTTCCTCCTGACGAATTCCTTCGCCAAGAATATAGTCAATATCATGCTCGATAAGTGCCTGCTTGAAGCGTTTCTTTCCAGTTGGATTGATACGCTCTCCAATCAAAATCGGTTCGTTTTCAAACTTTACCGCATGGGTATAGGAAGAAACACAGGTGATTTCTTTTTCTACAAGCTCACAAGGTTTCTTTCCTTTTGTTTTTTCGTGTAATGCACGAATATAATCTGGTGTCGTACCACAGCAGCCACCTGCAATGCGTACGCCTTTTTCTACAAGACTGGCTGTTTCTTCTGCAAATTCCTCTGGTGTCACATCAAACACAGTCTGTCCGTTTACCGATTTTGGCAAGCCTGCATTTGGCTTTAACAACACTGGAATAGATGCATGTGCCAAAAGTTCCTCTACCACACCGCATAGTTGCTTTGGTCCAAGGGAACAGTTCGCTCCGATTGCATCTGCGCCCATGCCCTCTACCATTGCTACCATTGCTGCAGCATTTGCTCCTGTCATCAGCTTTCCATCATCACCATAAGCATTTGAAACGAGCACTGGCAGGTCACTATTTTCCTTTGCTGCCAAGAGCGCTGCCTTGGTCTCATAGCTATCGTTCATGGTCTCAATATAAATCAGTTCCGCACCATATTTCACGCCAAGCTGTATCGTCTTGGCGAATACTGCTACGGCGTCTTCGAAATCTAGATCCCCTAATGGCTTTAGTAGCTTACCTGTTGGTCCAATGTCTAGAGCAATGTATTTCTGCTGGGTGCCGGCTTCTTGCTGGGCATACTCAGTTTCCCACGCCGCACGGGCTGCCCTGGCATTCTCGAAAGCTGCTTTTATGATTTCCTCTAACTCTTCCTCTCCAAACTTGAGCACATTTGCACCAAAAGTATTGGTAGAAATCACGTTGCTTCCTGCATCATAATAAGCTTTATGTATCTGTGTAATCACGTCAGGATGGCTGACATTCCAATGCTCTGGGTGTTCCCCCGGCTTTAGTCCTTGGGCTTGGAGCAGGGTTCCCATGCCACCGTCTAAGTAGACAATATTGTTTTTTAGGTATTCTCTAAAGTTCATTTGAATTCCTCTTTTTCTATCTTTTATTTCTCACGAAATGCACAATCTTTTTTCTTACAAGAACTACATTTGTGGTTTTGAACATCTACGTTCTCTTTCTTTTCATTGTCCGTTTTTTCCATCACATCAATTCCAACAAAAGCCGTCACGGATTTGCTTGGTGACATAACAAAACTATCATTCAGGGAAAGTCCAATTACTTTACTACAGTTTAACACTTCGAAAATCGTTCTCTGTGCTTCAATCGATAAATCTCCATATCCTGGGCTGAAACGTGGATGTAAGATGCAAACTTCTTCATTTTGTCTTTCCAATTCTGCTTGGTCTGTATGTATGAGCACCCTCGTCTCATTCTTTACATCTTCACAGAATGCATCACACAAGGCCTCGATACGCTCTGCACCAATTGCCTGAAACATCATAGCTTTTGCCTGTGAGATATGCGCATATCTCGCGATAAGGCGATCGATTTCCACTCCAATCGTCGCCCCAAAAAGCAACACCTTTTCACAGCCTGTCAGATTTTTCACCAAATCCTTTGACTGCACCTGCATGCAACCAAAATCACAGGTATCTCCTGTAATTGCAATTGGAAGCTCGAGGTAACATAGCTTGTAGCTAAGTCTTGGGAGGGCTTCTTCTAAACATTCCTCTAGTAGTTTCTCGATATCTCCCAGCTCGCTACCTTCCTTGCAACCGGCATAGCGCAGTATTTCTTTTTTATTCAATTTCGGTTCTGAATATTTTTTCGTAATTACCATTTATCTTGATATTTCTATTTGCTTTGACTTTCTTTTTCGCGTATTTGTATTTTGCTACCTACGCAGTTTCATTTTCCTTTCCTACTTACCAAGGATATCTGACAGATTGCTCTGAATCTTCTCTGCTACCTCTGGTTTGTTCATCGAATACACATGCACATTACTGATATTGTTCGCATATAAATCGATAATCTGGTCTGTCGCATAGGCAATACCCGCCTGCTTCATAGCCGCTGGGTCGCTGCCGAACTTGTCCGCAATACTCTTAAAACGCTGTGGCATAAATGAGCCTGACAGCTTTAATGCACGCTCAATCTGATTCGCATTCGTGATAGGCATAATGCCTGGTATCACTGGCACCGTAATCCCTGCTTCACGAATCTTGTACAGAAAATTGTAAAACAAATTGTTGTCAAAAAACATCTGTGTCGTGAGGAAGTCACAGCCTGCGTCTACTTTTTCTTTCAAGCGCTTGATATCATCCTTCTGATTCAAACTTTCCGGATGTACCTCTGGATAACAGGCTCCGCCAATACAGAAATCCGCATCTGCAGCCTTCAGCTCACGAATCAAATCAATTGCATACTGGTAATCCCATTGACTTCTATCTGCGTCTTCCATGCCAGCTGGGATATCTCCGCGAAGCGCCATGACATTCTCGATACCAGCGGTCTGGATTTCCTTTATCTTCTGCTGCACCATTTCCTTGCTTGAAGACACACAGGTCAAATGTGCCAGAGTTGGCACATTGTAAAGTTCGTTTATATTTTTTGCAATGTCAAGGGTATATTTGCTCGTCCCACCACCTGCACCATAGGTTACGCTCATAAATGCAGGACGAAGCTTCGCAATCTCCTCTGTCGCAATTTTTACACTTTCAAAGCTAGTTTCCGTCTTTGGTGGAAACACCTCAAAGGATAATGATAGTTTTTCTTGTGTTAATAAATCTATAATTTTCATAAATATCTTCCTTTTTTCTTTTGATACCCCATTATACACCATTGACTTTCATTTTTCTACCATGCTATCATCAGTTTAAAGAAAAAAGACACAGAAAGGCAACACTATGAACTACACAACACTTGGAAAAACAGGACTTGAAATTTCACGCCTCGGCTTTGGTGGTATCCCTATTCAGAAGGTAGATGCTGAAACCACTCGTACACTCATAAAAGCTATGGCCGAAAAAGGCATCAACTATATCGATACTGCACGCGGTTATACCGTTAGTGAGGAATATCTAGGATATGCTTTGGAGGGACTTCGTGACAAGTTCGTCCTTGCAACAAAGAGTATGTCCCGTGATAAAGCAGGAATGGCTGCTGATATTGATATCAGTTTAGGCAATTTAAAAACCGACTACATAGATTTGTATCAGGTGCACAACCCTACTCTTGAACAGTTGGAACAAGTTGTTGCTCCTGGTGGTGCTTTAGAAGCCCTGATAGAAGCCAAGGCTGCTGGCAAAATCGGGCATATCGGATTGACCTGTCATACTGTTGGTATTTTCGAAAAAGCTATTGAGTATGACTGGGTGGAAACCATCATGTTCCCATACAACATTATCGAAAATCAAGGTGAAGAACTTATGCACAAGTGCACCGAGAAAAACATCGGTTTTATTGTAATGAAGCCGCTCGCTGGTGGAGCTATCGACGATCCAGACCTTGCACTCCGTTTCATCTGCGCAAATCCAGATGTTTCCGTTGTCATTCCTGGCATGTATGATGTAAAAGAAATCGAGCAGAACCTCTCCGCGGTAGAAAATGATGCGCCATTTACTGAAGCCGAGCTTGCAAAAATGGACGAAATTCGTGCTTCGCTTGGCACAAATTTCTGTCGTCGTTGCAACTATTGTCAACCTTGTTCTGCTGGCATCGGCATCTCTGCTCTCTTTATCCTGGAGGGCTACTACGACCGCTATGGTTTACAGGATTGGGCACAGGCTCGCTATGATGCGACACCAATCAAAGCTAGTGCTTGTATTGATTGTGGTGCCTGCGAACCAAGATGTCCTTATAATCTGCCTATACGTGAGATGTTACGAGGAGTTGCATCTAAATTTGAGGAGTAAAATATCCATGTAGAAAAATCATCTTTGGAGATGTGGGTTATTTCCATTTTCCTACATCTCCAGCATAGATTTCTCCACATGGATATTTTTTTACTCATAAAACATTAGTTTAAGGTCAAATTCTCAATCCATTATACTAATTATTTTGTATAGATAATTTTTTAGTCTTCACATCCAGCACTATCGCGCGAATTCCCTGCACAAACAAAAGTACTGCTATGATATCAACTGCTATCACAAGTTTCTCCCATAATGCCATGCCACTGCTGACTAATATAGGTCTCTCTAAGCTCATACCTGAGATCATAGAGGTTTCACCATGCTCTGCTACATAATTAAGGTTCTCCACCTGTGCATTCAGTGTCATGTAGATGATATTTTTGCTTGCCTGACGAAGTGCCTGCTTGAAGCTATTGGATTCGGTTTCGAATTTTAGTGTTCCTGGCATAATACCGTCCATCCATAAATCGCCACCTGCTCGAAGCATTTCGTCACCATTCATAAATTCATGGTGGTCACTGTAGTCAGTAATCACTGCACCTTCAAATCCCCATTCATCACGTAGAATTCCGGTAAGAAGTGCCTTGCTACCACCTGCCCAATTCGCTCCTACGCGATTATAGCTACTCATAAGTCCAGTCGCACCATATTTCTCTACAATAATTCTAAATGGCTCTAAGTATGTCTCACGAATTGCCTGCTCTGTCATCCAGATGTAGATGCTGTCACGATAAATTCCAGATTCCCCATCATTGCACAAATAGTGTTTTACATAGCTATAGGTTCCGGCTTCCAAGCTACCTGCTACTGTATTTCCACACATTTCGCCGGATAAAAGACTATCCTCTGAATAGTATTCGTAGTTTCGTCCGTTAAATGGACTGCGGTGCATATTCACTGCTGGGGCATACCAGCCACTGTAACCACGCTCAGCTGCCTGATGTCCAATCATCTGCCCTTCTGCTCTGGCAAGCTCAGCATTCCAGCTTTGTGCCAAAGTACTACTACTAGAAAAGCCTGTACCTGGATTCATACCTGTGAATCCACCAATCTGTGCTGGCCCATCTGCGTCCAACATAATTGGTTTGCCAATGCTATCCACATCTGCGTTATGTCCATAACCATGAGTGACAAGTTCTAGCATTTCATCCATTGTCAGCTGGTCTAAAACACTCTCCCACTGTGAATCTTTGTAATCAGCACCTAGCTGTTTTCCTAAGTCGGTTAGCTGATTATTCTCCATTACTTTTAATCCATTTTTCGCACCAGTGGTAATATCCTCTGCACTTTCATCTATCCAAGCATTTGCCTGTTCTTCGGTATAAAGGTTCACTGCTGCCAATTCGTCTGTCATAGGTCTGGATTCTACATTTTCCTTAGGAAAAGTGCCCACAAAGTCTGTTCTTGTCAAATATGTAATATTCTGTTCAGAATCACTTCCATCAAGACTAAATCCATCCATTGCATCTTCACCAGTGAATTTGTTGTTTATTGGAAGGTCTGTAATAGGGTCGGTTTCATATTGAATTCCTGTAAGGATATGATATGTAATACTTTCCGTAACATTATGTGCATTCTGTCTCAAGCTAATCACATAATCACCTGCATCCAATTCATAGCCGGTAAAGCCATTTCCATTCGCATCATAACAGTCATAAGAAGCCATGTCGGATACATCAAAGGTCAGGGTAATTTCTTCACTTTTACCTGGCTCCAAATAGCCGGTTTTTCCAAATGCAGCCAACTCTACCGCTGATTTTTCGATACCTCCCTTTGTGTAAGGAGCTGTATAATAGAGTTGTACGATTTCTTTGCCTCCGACTGTACCCGTGTTTGTTACTTTTACGGTTACACTGATTTCGCCGTCCTTGGTAAGTGTCCACTTGTTCTTATCTGAGGATACTAGCATCTCCTGTATATCTTTTCCCGAAGTAGACATTTTCGGACTAGTCGCTACAATTTCCTGCTTGAATGTCGTATACGAAAGTCCATATCCGAATGGATACTGTACGATTGCCTCATAACCTGTGCCATGTTCATTGGAAGCTTCCTTCCAGTATCCTTCGACATCTGCGGTCTCATACCACTTATAGCCAATGTAAATACCCTCGACATAGTCTGCATAGGACACCTGTTCATAGAGATAGGTTTCACCTAAGTTGCCGTTGCTGGTGCCATTTGCAGGATATAGACCATCCGCATTGGTATACGCACCGACACCGCCTGCTGCTGCGTTCGCGTAGCTGGCTGCAGTGGTAAAATCATATGCCCAGGTATCAACCGTCTTTCCAGATGGGTTTGTCTCTCCCCAAAGAATCTCTGGGAGTACAGTCGCACCATATTGTCCTGTAAAACCAGCCATTACACAAGCGTCTATACCCGGAATTGTCTCTAATTCTCCAAGTGTCATAACATTTGCAGTATTCAGTACAACGATAACATTTTCATAATTGGCACCTACATAAGTCAGAAGCTCGAGTTCTTCCGTCGATAAGTCGAGGTAGGTACGTGTTTCATCTATGATAACATCTCCAGCCTTCTCCACTCGCTTGTACTGCGCCTGTGTTGCATCATTACTTTCACCTGAGATACGACCTAAAACCACAATCGCAGTATCTGAAAACTCCAAAGAATCTGCCAGCAAAGCTTCTGTATAATATGCCTTATTCGAAATCGAAGGTTCATACATTCGACAAGACTGCTCTGGCCAGCTATGTAACGTTTCTTTATACTCACGCTCTGCTTGAAAATCCTCATACATCGCAGTCAAGTCACCGTTCGTCTCAATGCCATAATCCGCCAATGCCTGTAAGAAATCCACTTCTACTGTGGTTACTCCACCTGAACCAGAGCCACCACCGAGCCAGTCCGTCGAAGCCCAGCCAAATACATTGACCTTTTTCACCGACTCTGTAAGAGGTAGCGTTGCATTCTCATTTCGTAAAAGCACCGTGCTTTCCCCTTGCACCTGATATGCCAGCTCTAATGCCTTCGCATTTGTTTCAGCAATCTTATCCTCTGTCACTTCTACCGAATTCCCACTGGCAAAACCATCCAGGGTTCCCTCAAAGCTTGACGCTACTGTTGTTAGTACGATGGCTGCTATCAAAAATATTGTTTTCAATGCCATCGTGATACCGTGAAATAACAGATGTGGTTTTCTTGGTTTTTTCTCTTTTTTCACGTAAAAGCCCTCCCCATGTACTTTTTTATTTAAATTTTATCATAGAAATAAAAAAGAGGACAGCCCTTTCAGACCATCCTCTTATCTAACTATTTCTTGTTTGCTTCTCCCTCTGGGAAAATAATTTTAAACACGAAGAAAAATACTACCATGGAAATGGTTCCCATTATCATAGTTGAGCCGATGTTGTACAGCCATGTAGGAACGAAATGTCCTGCTACGGCTACCCATACACAGTTGATAGAGTTTACCACAAAAGTAATCACTACCCATGCAACAAAATACCACATCGCCTGATAAAATGGGTTTCCTTTACTTCGAAAGGTAATGTTTCTTTGCAGAGGGAAATTGATAACCTGAGCAAGGAAGGAACCTACGAGCATGGCGATGAGGTATCCCAAACCTCCACCAATCGCTACATTTCCTGCTGCATCATAGACTACATCATATCCCAAAGCATTCCATGTAAAGTCAATTCCAAACAGGCTTACCGGAATCGCAGGCCAGCTCCATTCGGTGCCAGCCAGTTCGTAGCCTAATAAGTTTGGAAGGAATGCATAAATGATATACTGCACCACCGTTACCAAATTACTGAAGATGAAAAACAATCCACCTTCACGCACCCATTTTGATGCCTTAGGATGCTTTTCGGCGAAATTATTCCACCAAGTCATAATTCCATTCATACAAATTCCACCTTAACTTAGAACTTTATTTCTTTTCTGCTTTTTCAATGTAAGTGTTGTTCTAACAATTACAAATAAACTAATTGCCCAAACTATTCCAGATACCACATATAATGTCATCTGCCACCATGGAGTAATTTCTACAACCTGGCTATCTGCAGAAATACCATTCATAGCATTACTATTTGCAATAGCGTAAATAATGTTATGTGTTGCCTTTCTAACATTGTTCATAACAGTTGGATTGTTTTCGTATTCTTTCAACGACCATAATTCGGTATTCGTATTCAACCAAAGGTCTGTTCCACCTGCCAAACCAGAAACAATATCCTGATATAACATAGCTGTTACAGAAGCTTGGTCAGTAATAACCATACCTTCAAATCCCCATTCATTACGAACGATATCTGTCATTAAACCTTTATGAGCACCTACCCAACGTGTACCTACACGATTCATAGCCGCCATCATAGCAATGGCATCACCTTCTGTTGCCGCCATTTCAAAACCTTTTAAGAAGATTTCTCTTGTAGCCTGTTCACTTGCAAATGCAGCTAATCCATAACGGTTTGTTTCCTGGTCATTTAACGCAAAATGCTTCATATAAGGAATACAACCCTTAGAACGAGCACCTACTGTAACTCTCGCAGCCATTTTTCCTGAAAGGAAGCTATCTTCTGAATAATATTCAAAGTTACGTCCAGAGTATGGAGAACGATGAATATTTACACCTGGTGCATACCATCCAGCAATACCTAGTGCCAAGCTTTCTTCACCAATTGCTGTACCGAAATCTTCTACGATATCTTCATTCCATGTAGAAGCCATAACTACTTCCGCTGGGTAAGCCATACCGCTTCTACCAGGTACGATAGAACTTGAGAATCCGGCTGGGCCGTCTTTATCTGCTGTTGCAGGAAGTCCAACTGCATCAATGGTAACGGTTGCATAACCACCCATACGAACCAAACGTGTCATTTGGTTAAGATTCAGTGAATCTAACAAATCATCCCACAATGGATCATCATACTCTTTTCCAGTTAATTCCGATACCGTAACTGTTACTTCTTTTCCAGTTGTTGGCATTGCAGAACCATCATTGATTACTTCATCTCCACGATAGAACTCTAAATCAGCAATTGCCTGTTCTGGTGCATTCCACTGACCGTTCTGATAGGTACTTGGCCATGTTCCAGTCCAATCATTTCTTGTTAAATATTTGAAATCTGAATCATAGTAACGAATATCTACATCTTCTAAATGATTTGTAATCTGATTTCCAGTCTGTGCAGATACCGCATAGGTTGTGCTATCAAACTCTGCCACTGTATGTTTATATGTGAAAGCAGCATTGCCTTCCTCTGTCATGCCATTTGCTGTGGTATAACCTTTAGCAGCTAAGATATTATTCATAGCTTCATGGGCATCTGTACCCATTGCAAAATAATAATCACCTGCATCCAGGATATAAGTGCCTGCACCATCTGCGTCATATGCTTTCATATTATCTTTTGAAACTGTGATTTCCAATGTTTCTGATTTTCCAGGCTCTAAAAGAGCTGTTTTATCAAAACCAACCAATTCAACAGCTGCTTTTTCTACACCATTTGCGATATCATAATCCGTATATGGTGACTGCATGTAGATACCAACTACATCTTTACCTGCTACATCACCATTATTTGTTACGGTTACAGATACCAGGAAACTATCCTCTTGTTCTGTTACCTTATAATCGCTATATCCAAACTCTGTGTAAGATAATCCGTATCCAAATGGGAACTGTACAGCTGACGCATAATCAAACTGTCCCGCATTTGCTCTACCTGTTACGATATCTTCATATCTTGTTTCGTAATAACGATATCCAATATAAATACTTTCTCCGTATACGAGATACTTATCCGATCTCATATTTTCTGGATTTGCATTTGTGATGGTATAATCACCTAAGTTTGCAAAGGAAGGAGCACTTGTAGAATCATAAGCATAGGTATCTACAAGACGACCAGATGGATTTACGGTTCCATTTAATACATCTCCAATTGCATACATACCGGTCTGACCGATACCGCCAATCCAAATACAAGCATCTACTGCATATTCTTCTAAGAAATCAAGTTCTATTGCATTGTTAGTATTGAGAATCACTACAACATTTTCATAGTTATCACATGCGTATTTTAAGGTTGCTTCTTCATTTGGGTCAATCTGTAAATACATTGCACCGGTGGAAAGCTTAGAAGTAGGTAAATCGGAGCTTTCGCCACCACTTCTACCAATTACTACGATAGCTGCATCACCATATGCACTCATCTTATCGGCTGGAACGTTACTGGTGAGTACATCAACTGGTACTTCATTTACTGCAAATTCACCTTCACCTGTTTCAGATGGAAATGTTTTTCTATAATCTTTTCCTGCACCATTTGCATAAAAATCCCACAAGTCAGGATTCACTTCATAGCCAGCTTCTTCTAAAGCAGTTTTTAACGAAACAGCCTTGTCAGCACTTACGGAACCTGAACCACTTCCGCCATACACGAAATCAACACTGTTCTGTCCGAATACACTTACCTTTTTTACATTTTCCGTGAAAGGAAGTGCATTCTCATCATTTTTAATGAGTACAATACCTTCTGAAGCTATTTCTTCACAAAGAGCTTCTTCATAAGCTACTAAATCTTCATAAGTTTCAAAATCACTCTTAAAGATATCTTCTACTTCGCCAATAATCTTGGTAGTTTCTGCATCTAAGACATTTGAAATCAAGTCTGCATACATACTAGTTACTACAATTGCAACAATCATCGCAATAGATAAAATCGCACTAAGTGCATATCTTACTACTGCACCTTTTATGGACAAATCTTTTTTTACTTTTGCCATATGAAACCCCTTTCAAATAAAAAGAAGACGAACGAACTACTTATGCTCGTTCGTCTTCGATTGTAATTCTTATTTCATTTCAAATTCAAAATGACATGTGTCTGCGCCTTCAGCATCCTGAGCAATGTAAATTGTAGTTGCTTCTCCATGTCCAAGTTCTGAGATAAATGCATCTTTTTCAATTGCAACATCATCTCCACCTGGAATGATGAACTCTGTATCTACATCTGTATCATAATCAAATGCATATCCACCTAATGTAGAGTATGAACCATATACGATACGCTCTGCTGCTGATAATTCAACTGAATGATATCCGTCTGCTACTGTACCATCTGTGTATGTACCATAAACAGTGTAGTTTGTTACACCACCAGCCATTTCAGACATAATAGTAATCTGTGTAAATACCATTTCATAAGTACCATCATCATAGAGTTTTAAATCCCATGAATTTGCGTTTGTTCCAAGTGGTGTTCCACCATAGAGATATTCTTCTACAGAACCAGATTCATAGTTACCTTTGAGTGTAGCTTCACCACCGCCACATGCTGTGAGTGCTAATGTACTAACTGCCATTAACGCACACAATAATAATGCTGTTACTCTTTTTTTCATTTTCTTTTTCCTCCCCTGAGAATTTTATATACCTTCGTATATTTATTTTACTATAACACTTCATCTTTAACCAAGTATTTTTTTTCATAAACTGCAATTTTTCTGCACAAAATGCAAAAGAGGATGTAATTACATCCCCTTCTCCTGTTCTAATGGTATCAATATCTTCAATGTAAACCACTGATTCTGAGTATCTATATCTACCGCACCATCATATTTATTTACTGTATATCGAATGCTTTTGATTCCATATCCATGAAAATCCTTTTGTTTTTTTGTTGTCTTTAATTGCCCTTTGGCAAACTCCAAATCGCCTTCATAATAATTCTCTACACGAATCATCAAAAAGGCCTTCTGCTTTGAAACCGTTACATGAATCAAGCGCTTCTCTTTATCTTCGATTTTTAAAACAGATTCAATTGCATTATCTAAGGCATTACCAAAGATACTACAAATATCCATCGTCTCCATAAAATCTAATAAATGACCATCTACAACACTGGTCAATGTGATTCCATGTTTGTCACAATACATACTTTTACTGGTAAGAACGGTATCTAACACTCCATTCCCCGTCTTGTTCTGCAATTCATACTGCTTAATTTCATCTTCCATTTGATTTAAAAATGCATTGCGTTTTTCTGGGTCTTGTTCCTTACGGAGCACCTCTATTTGATGCTTCAAATCATGGTATTTATAATTGATAAGTTCAATACTTTCTCTCGACTGTTTATACTGCAAATACTGGTTTTCCAATACGTTTTGCACTGACTCAAGTTCCATTCGTATTTTGTTCTCACAGCAAAGTACAAAATGTGCATAAAGCATTGCCACACCTGTAATATCAACCAATGTACGGATATTGGCAATTTCCTTTGAATATGCTCCACTAAATGGCGTCTCTCTTGTAATGAAACTTAGATTGCTTACCGAAAATACAATCACTGCAATAAATAATGCTGTAATCCAGTCTTTACGATTAATATCAAGATATCCATCGGATGGGATATGCCCTTTCATAATATTCCACATTGCCAAAAACACAAGACCATATACTGTTACTATAAATAGCCCTTGCATCCACCACGCTTCATTTTGTCCTCCATCAAAAACCAAGTTAAACCATTGCCACTCCAAAGAAGCCATCCCCTCTGCAAGTACAAAGGCAAAAAAACCGTAATAACAGCTCTCCCAATAGGACGTCTTGCAACAGCCATAGATAAATAAGGTCATATTAAAGTATGCAACTAGCATACATGGAATCCACAGCCACAGACTAACATTTCCCGTCAAATGCATAAATATCATCTGAGCACCTAAGACTGTAACAGAAATAATAATTATTTTCTTTCGACAAAATCTTGGACGAAGCACTGCAAGAACCACAAGACAAGCCGCCCATTCTGCAATAGCAGTGTATATTCTAGGTATATCAGGTATTGCATTTCCCATTACTTCATCACCTCTCCCCAGTATCTTGTCAAAGCTTCCATAAATTCCTTCTTTCTAGCACGACTTAATAGCAACTGCTCTCCACGAACAATTGCACAACTGTTTTTTATACTTTCTACATGAGCAAGATTTATCAGGTAGCCTTTATTTCCTCGATAGAAATTCAAATCAGACAGTTCTTTTTCCAACTCCTTCATAGTACCAGATGTCTCATACACCCCACCAATCGTGTGAAAAACCAAAGTATGCCCCTGACTTTCAATGTAGGTCACATTTGCCACATCCAAACGTACTGTTCCGCCTTTAATGCTAATAGAAAGTGTCTTCGTTTCCCTCTTTTTCATGCGGCTGATGGCACGATTTAACCTCTGGGTAAAGGCAAAATAAGATACCGGTTTTAATACATAATCCAACGCATCTACTGCATATCCTCGAATCGCATACTGTGGCATATTCGTAATAAATATTATAACAACTTCTGTATCCAGCTTACGAATTTCCTCTGCCGCTGACATACCATCCATGAACTTCATTTCTACATCCATAAGGATAATATCATATACTGGCTTATATTTATGGACAATTTCGTCTCCATCAGAAAAAAGCGAGATTTCAAAAACCTCGCCATTTTCTTCTTCATACTGGTGTAAATATTCCTGCAATTGCATTGCGTATGCATGCTCATCTTCCACAATTGCAACCTTTATCATGAGATTATCCCCTTAACAAATCCGCTAATCACTTTTCCTAGTCCCTTAAAGAAATGTCCATTTGCGATTTCCGTAATACCATACACCATCTGCATATTTACCATACCACCTGTCATACGCGAAATACCGCGGATTGGCATGTTGTAGATAAATAAGATATCCAGGTTTGGTTCTCCCTTTGCGATAGCCCTGTCGAGCATGGATTTTAATACTTTATGTACAAGTCTACAGAGAATACTTTTTGCATAATAGAACTGGCAAAAAGCATCGTTGATACCAATTTCGCCGCCCCAGCTTCCGTCTGGGAGTTCTTTGCCATAAAGCTTTTGATATTCTTCATCGCTGACATTTGTAATATCTCCTGCAAAATAGCTTGGAAGTGAAGCCTCGCTATATGGACCTTCCTTGACTGTACCCGTGATGGTGACATCGGTTTTAAGCTCAATTTCGTTTGCATTACGACCAATCTGAATGCGATATGTACCACCTTCTATTTCCCATGTGTTGGTTCTCACATCAAAGAAACGGAAGGTCTTATCGTCAAATGGAATCACTACTTCCTTTTCTTCACCCGGTGCAAGTTCTACTCTTGCAAAGCCTTTCAGTTCACGGACTGGACGGAACACAGTGTCAGATTCCAAACAAACATAAAGCTGTGGTACTTCTACACCTGTTCTATCACCTGTATTTTTCACAGTAAAGCGAACTTCGTGTTCATTTGCCTTGATGTCGCTATATGCAAAGGTCGTATAGCTAAGTCCATAACCAAATGGGAAGCGTACTTCTTTTCCAACTGTCGTATAATATCTATATCCTACATAAAGGCTCTCACGATATTCGCTGTTACGCTCCTTGCTTGGATAATATTCGTAAGCCGGTGTATCTTCATAATGGATTGGATACGTCTCGTTTAGACGTCCCGATGGATTTACCTTACCAGTCAAGACATTCAACATAGCCGATGCACCTGCCTGTCCGCCCAAATAGCCATGTACAATAGCTTTTACCTTATCTGCCCATGGCATTTCAATTGGCGAGCCAGCAGAAAGTACAACAATGACATTTTCGTGAGCGTCTGCCAGCGCGTGAATCACAGCTTCCTGTGCCTCTGGCATTCTCATATGGGCTCTATCTAGGCCTTCTGCTTCACCGATTTCATCTAATCCGGCAAAAACCAATACTACATCTGCTTCTTTTGCTACATTCACTGCATCTGCTATCAGTTTTTGATTCTTTTTCGCATTTCGTTCATAGCCCTGTGCGAAGCTCACCATATGTAAACTGCTATCGCCAATCGTATTTAAGATACTTTCTGGTTCTTTCGTTGGGTTAACCAAAGATGAGCCAGCTCCTTGATAACGTGGTGTTTTTGCAAAATCACCAACGATAGCAACCTTTGTTTTTTCTTGCAACGGTAAAATATTGTCATCATTTTTCAGAAGCACAATACCTTCTTCTGCTGCTTTTCTAGCAAGTGCATGATGTGCTTCTACTGAGAACCCCTGCCATTCCATCGCCGAACTATCAAGTCTATGCTCTATGCGTGACACTTCCAAGCCCATGTGTGTCGTATGGATTACATCTAAAAGTTCATCTAATCTCAGGTCTAACTCTTCCTCCGTCAGAACACCCTCTTCAATCGCTTTTAAGATTTCTTTCTGTCCAGTCTTGCCGGTGCCTGGCATTTCTAAGTGAGAGCCATTCTTTACCCCAAGGGCGTGGTCATTACTTGCTCCCCAGTCTGAAACAACGAAGCCCTCGAAGCCCCATTCATCTACAAGGATATCCTGCAATAAATGCTTATTTTCATTGGCATATACACCATTTACTTCATTATAAGAAGACATAATGGATTTCGCCTTGCCTTCTTTGACTGCAATTTCAAAGCCCGTCAGATAGAGTTCACGCATGGTTCTCTCATCCAATACGGAGTTCATTGCCATACGGCGAAGCTCCTGACTATTTACTGCAAAGTGCTTTGGACAAGCCGCGATTCCATAGCTCTGAATACCCTTTACATAGGCAGCTGCCATCTTGCCTGCCAGATATGGATCCTCAGAGAAATATTCAAAATTTCGTCCACAAAGAGGACTTCTCTTGATGTTCAGCCCTGGTCCTAAAATCACGTGTACGCCCATGGTAACTGCTTCTTCTGCGAGAGCCTGACCGATTTCCTCACCCAGTTCCACATCCCACGTATTTGCAATTGTTGCTGCTGTTGGGAAACATGTCGCTGGCATACTTTCATTTATGCCTAAATGGTCACCTGCTCCATCTGGTTGCCTACGCAACCCATGAGGACCATCCGACATCCTCATTGCTGTAATTTCGTAAAACAGAAAATCCTGCGTCTGCCAGGTGTTTTTTCCAGACATCATGAGGGCTTTCTCTTCAAGTGTCAGCTTCTTGAGTTTATCTTCATGTTTTAATCCCATATTTTCTTCTCCTTAGATTAGAAAAACTTTTTTCTAAAATTACTATGATTAATTTCCTTTTGTTGCTTTCTTAGCAAGTTTTTTTTCTTCTTTTTTTGCTCGACGAACAAGTTGACGCTTTGTTGGTCTAAATCCATGATAGATATAAAGAACCACCGGAATAAGTAAAATGATACTTACAATGGTTAATCCCATTTGCATTACTTTTGCTGTTGGCGTTCCAGTTAAAGTACTACCTGGCATTGCTCCAATCATTGCCTTAGAATTTGCAACTGTATATAAAATGTGATGAGCAGCCTGGCGACCATAATGATAATCACTTACACTTTCAGAATCAAACGTAAATCCTTCATCCTCTAAATAACGCAAGCTTCCATCACCACCAGCTTCAATCATCTGACGTCTATCCATATGCCCGAGATAACTGTTTGCATCTGTAATAACAAATCCATTAAATCCCCACTCTTCACGTAACACTTCCGTCAAGAGATTATAATGTCCACCTGTCCATGTCGTACCTATACGATTGAAAGATGTCATTAAAGCATTACATACTGGGATTTCTGTTGTAGCATTTACATAATTGCCATTTTCATCTTTTATGACATAGTTCAGTGTAGTAGTTCCCTCTTTCATACACATTTCAAATGGTCTTAAGTAAATTTCACGAATTGCCTGTTCATTTGACCATGTAGCTACACCTGTAAGTCCGCCATCACCTCGATGATTTTCCTGATCATTTAAAGCAAAATGCTTAATAAATGTATACATACCTTTTTCAGCAGCTCCGCGAACTGCCGCAGAACCTACCACACCTGACATAAATCCATCTTCTGAATAATATTCATTATTACGTCCACTAAATGGTGTACGATGAATATTCATTGCCGGACAGTACCAACCAACCGTACCACTGCCCATTAATGCGGCATTACCAATCATGTGTCCAAAATCTAAAGCCAAATCCTGATTCCATGTCTGTGCAAGAATACAAGCACCTTGATAAGTGATACCTGTTCCACCAAATACTAAACCTGTCGCAGAATCTGCATCCATACAGTATGGTTTTTGAACAGATTCTAATGCTGGTGTTCCATAACCAGATGATGCAATCAATGTCTGATAATCTTCCGGAGTCAACTGATTAAGTAACTCTTCCCACAATGGATCATCATATGCAAGACCTCTTAATTCAATAAGGGTTAAACCATTTTCTTCTCCATAAACAATTACGTCATCTAATGATTCAATATCTGTTGGGTTACCTGACTCATAAGATTCCAACTGTTTTAATAATTCTTCAGAAGCAACTTTGTAATAGGTATATGGTGCCGGATTTCCCTCTGCATCTACACCATTGATTTCGTTGCCCCATGTACTAATTTCATCACTGATTTCACCATCATGTGTTGGGAATGTTCCAACCCAGTCATTACGTGTTAAATATGCTACATCGCCTTTTGCATCCTCAAACTGATTCGTAACTTCTACACCGGTTAACGTATCTGTTGCATAAGTTGTAACATCTACCTCTGTATTTTCAGGAATATATAATGCTACAAAATCTGTATTACCATCTTCTGTCATACCATCTGCTACTGTCTTTCCTTTTGCAGCTAAAATATTATTAATTGCTTTGTGTGCATCTGAAGCAGCTGTAATATAATAATCACCCGCATCAAAAATATATGTCTTTGCTCCATTTGCATCATATGCTTTGAGCTGTCCTTTTTCAAAGGTTGTGCTAATTGTCTCCGTTTCTCCAGGCTCAAGTAAGGCAGTCTTTGCATATGCTACAAGCTCTACAGATGACTTTTCCACACCATTTGCTCTGTCATAGTCGGTATACGGACTTTGCGCATATACCTGCACAACCTCTTTACCAGCTGCTTCACCTGTATTTTTTACTGTAATGGTAACTGTACAGGTATCGCCATCCCAGTTTACCTGATAATCAGACCACTCAAATGTTGTAAAAGATAATCCGTAACCAAATGGATACTGTACAGTGGAAGCGTAGTCATAATCACCTGCATTTCCCTGTCCTAAAACTACATCTTCGTATCTGGTTTCGTAGTATTTATAACCTACATAAATACCTTCTGCGTAGCTGATATAATTATAATCTGTCATTTCTCCAGCTTCGTTGTAATACACATAGGAACCATAATTTTGTGCCGCAGCAGAACTGAATGCATCATAGGCATATGTATCTACCAAATGTCCAGATGGATTTATATTTCCTGCAAAAATATCTGCTATAGAATTCAATCCATAAGAACCTGTAAGACCTGTATAAAGCACTGTATGGATATTTTCAAATTCTTCCACCCATCCAAGTTCCATTGCACCTGAACTGTTTACTAACAAAACAATATCATCAAAATTCTCATTCAAATATGTGAGAATTTTCAATTCAACGGAATCCGGTTCAAGATAGTTCTTTGTTTTGTCCTCTGCAATGTCTGTATGGCTATACATAGAACGAGGCATGTCACGTCCTTCACCTACCACACGGCTAAGTACGAAAACAGCGGTAGTTCCTTCAAATGAATCTGTTAATCCCTCTTCTTCTGTAATCACATCAAGTGGACATTCATTAATCGCAAAATCTTCTTCTGCACCGAAATTAATGGAACCTGTACCACGTGTATAACCACTTCCGTTTCCGCTCTGGTAGAAGTCCCATAATTTCTGGTTTACAGAAAATCCACGACTTTCTAATGCTGCTTTTAGATTTACGCCTCCACCTGTATAGCCACCTGCCAAATAAGCAACTGAAGAATGACTAAACAAACTAAAGGAAGTTCCTTCAGCATATGGCATATATCCCTCTGTATACTTTAATAACACAGCACCTTCAGCTTCAATCTGTTCATTTAATTTTTGTTCTGCAGTTTTTAACTCATCTATACTAGTATAATCCGCTTTGTTATACTCTAAATCTAAATTTCCAGCCTCCGCAGGTGTGGTATACCCCTGTTTATAGCCCAGAATTTCTGTCACCATACGTCCGTAAGTTGGCAAAACTGTATTTGAAACTACAAGTATCGCTACTAATAAAATAGCGAGAAACGATCCCCAAATTGTACGTAAAACTAATAATATTTTTTTCATATCGTCACTTATCTTTACTCTACTTTCTTTGCTTTTCTCTGTCTCTTAGATTTATAGTTTTCCGGATGAAGTTTTTCATCTTTGTGGCGACGAATCATCCAGTAAATTGCACCAACAAAAAGAAGTACTGCAACTACATCTACAGCAATCAGCACCTTCATCCAAGGTGATAATGTTTCTTTTACAACTGCTCCAGGCGCTACACCTTGCATAGCATTAGAATTAACAACAGTATAACATAAATTCTTAACTGCTGTTCTCATAACACTTCTTGCTGTTGCACTATCATAGTCATCCAAATTCCATACTGATGGCATTGCCATGCAGAGATATGTGTCACATCCAGTACGTAATGCAAGGTCTCTGATACTATTATCTGCCCATACCCAATAATCGGATACAACTACACCTTGGAATCCCCATTCGCCACGAAGAACATTGTTTAACAACGCATAGTTACATTCACCAACAATTGTTCCTACACAGTTCTGTGCTGGCATTACAGCGGTTGCTGCACGCATTGTTTTTTCTTTGGTCTTACCATTTTCATCAAGATATTTAATTGTCATTTCAGCTTCTTTAATGGCAATCTCAAAAGCTTTCATATATAATTCACGCATGGTCTGTTCATCAGCCCAGAAATTTGCAAGGAGTGCTCTACCTGTATCCGTATCATTTAAAGCAAAATGTTTCAAATAACAGAACATTCCCTGATCTCCCGCACCTGAAATAACTCTTGCCGCAAATTTGCCAGAAAGGACAGGATCTTCTGAATAGTATTCAAATACACGTCCACAGAATGCAGAACGATGTAAGTTAATTGCCGGACAATACCATCCATTAATATTATTCTGTAATGCTTCCTGACCAAATGCTGCACCTATTTCATAAGCTAAATCCACATTCCAGGTAGCAGCCATAAGTGGAGCAAAACCAAAGGATGAACTCTTTGACATATCATATCCATTGTCAGAACCTTTTACTTTAAGACCATTTGCACCATCATATTCTTCTGTTAATGGTAAGCCAATAGAATCTACTGCACCTGTCACATAAGCGGCTCCTGCAAAAGAAAGAATAAGTCCATCTTTATCTGCTTCCCAATCAATCTGATCCAACAATAAATCCCATTTTTCATCATAATAGCTTAAACCACGCATATCTGACAATGTTAATCCGTTGTCTGCACCAGATATAGGCTGTTCTTCTGCATATACCAAACTTCCCTCTACATTACCATAAGTTGGGTCTGTATTTACATCAAAGTCCACTTCCAAATTCATTAAATCTGCGAATTTTTGACTTATTTCTTTTGTTTTACCTTCTGCTGCTTTTGGCTGTGTTCCTTCCCAATCGGCTCTTGATAAAATCACTGAATCTGTATTCATATAATCACTGCTAGTTTGGAACTGGTTTGTTGCAGCAATATATTCTGCACTTTCATCTGCCTCTGCCTTTGCTGGATATCCTAATGATTCTCCATTATCATCTAAAGCAGACTGTGCTTCGATTTCTTTATCTCTAATATGTTCTTCATCAGAACCATCATACCAAATAGTTTCATCCTGTGTCACACTAGTTGTTGCAATGACATCATGGCTGTTTTTGCGTAAAGAAATAACATATTCACCTTCTTCTAACATGTAACAGCCTACTGTACCATCACTATTTTCATGTGTATAACAGTATGAAGTCATATCTTCTTTTGCAAATGTGAGTGTAAGTTCTTCTGATTCCTCTGCACCTAAAAGTGAGGTTTTATCAAAAGCAATCAAATTCACTACTGGCTTTTCTATTTTATACTGAACATCTAGGTCAGTATATGGAGCAGAATAATATAACTGAACTACTTCTTTACCAGCTTTATCACCTGTATTTGTAACTTTTACTTTTACAACAATTTCACCATCCACTTCTTCACAAGAGATGAGTTCCTGCTCAAATGTTGTGTAAGACAAACCGTATCCAAATGGATATGCAACGGCACCTGGAGTTACAATGGCTCCTTTACCATCCAACTCCCCATAAACAAAGTTTTCATCTACTTCATCTGCCGTTTCATAGTAACGGTATCCCATGTACATACCTTCTTGATATTCAGTATACAAACGAGGAGTTGGTTCTGTTAATCCACCCATATATCCATACATTTGCATATCTAAATTACTATAAGTTGATTCCCCAATATTCTGATATGTAGGATCAGCTGTTAAATCCGTTGGGTAAATGTCAACAGTTCTTCCAGAAGGATTTACTGTGCCATCTAATAAATCAGATAATGTTTCTAGCCCTCTCTCTCCAGGATGACCCACCCAGAGAATTGCATTTACTTCAAGTTCACCATCCATAATTGGTGCTAATTCCATAGCTGCAGATGCAACAAGAATAACCACTACATTTCCACAAGTCTCTTTTGCAGCTTTAATAGCACCTTTTTCATTTTCTGTAAGCGCTAAATAATGAGGTGTTCCATCTTCATATGCATCATATTTCTGATCCTGACCTTCCTGACCAGAACGTGTAATAAATACAATACCTGTTGCATTTTCATTTCTTTCCAAATCCGCATAAATTGATGGATCATATTCGTATATTTTACAATCTCCACCCAAAATAGTCGCTGCTTCACCTGCCACAATTGTACCTTCCGCTTCAATAATTTCTTCCGGTTCACCTGCGGCATTCATACAGTCAACTGCGGCATTATTAATTGTAAATATATGTAGTCCTTCTTCTGGTGTCACTGGGTCAACAACCCATTTTGCAGAACCACCAGAAGAAAGTTGACCATAAATAGGATTTAAATAAGCACTACCAAAAGGCATTACTTCGCTTTCTCGTTCCAATGGCAATACACCATCATTCTTCAACAAAATGCTTCCTTCTTCTGCCACTTTCCTAGCAACAGCATATGCACCTTCTGTTGATTCATCATTATTGGAATAAAGTTCTTTGTAATACTGTGCGTCCCACCCATCTTTCTCTGATGGCGTCTCAATATATTGTTCCCCTCTTCCTACATATGTATCTAATGTTGAAGCCATCATTGTACATGCAGTATTTGCAGCTACGATGATAACCATAAACAAAGATAAAATAGGAATTAAAATTGCACGAAATTTACCATTTCGCATTTTTAATCGTTTCTTTTTCTCCTTCATAATATGTCCTCCCTTTCTACTAAATTAAGCTAATTGTATCTTAACAAATCTTTTTTGCACTAGCTTTCTTTTTCACAAACTGTACTTTTTCTGCACAAATGGTAAAAGTACTGCAATCCTTTATCTATCTCTTTAAGTGAAATCAATATCTTCAAATTAAACCAATTATCCCGCGTATCAATATCCACTGCTCCATCGTACTTGTTGACGGTATAACGAATACTCTTAATTCCATATCCGTGAAACTCTTTTTCCTGCTTCGTTGTCTTTAATTGACCTGCCGAATATTCCAATCCTCCCTCAAAATAATTTTCCACACGAATCATTAAAAAGGCTTTCTGCTGTGATACGGTTACATGAATCAACCTCTTTTCTCTATCCTCTATCTTAAGCACCGACTCAATCGCATTATCCAAGGCATTACCAAAGATACTACAGATATCCATAGTTTCCATGAAGTCTAATAAACGCCCATCTACTACACTTGTCAGTGTAATTCCATGACTATCACAATACATACTTTTACTAGTTAAAACAGTATCTAAAACCCCATTTCCTGTTTTGTTCTGTAACTCATACTGCTTAATCTCATCTTCCATTTGATTTAGAAATGCATTGCGTTTTTCAGGATCCTGTTCCTTGCGAAGCACTTCTATTTGATGCTTTAAGTCATGATATTTATAGTTAATCAGTTCTATGCTTTCTCGAGACTGCTTGTACTGCTGATATTGATTCTGAAGAACATTTTGTACGGACTCTAATTCCATACGCACCTTGTTTTCACAGCAAAGCACAAAGTGAGCATACAACATGGCTATCCCTGCAATATCTACAAGTGTTCGGATATTTGCAATTTCCTGTGAATAATCTCCGCTAAATGGCGTATCACTTGTCACAAAACTGATATTACTTACCTATCGTATGAAAAATAAGTGTGTGTCCCTGACTTTCAATATATGTAATATTCGCAATATCCAATCGCACTGTGCCACCTTTTATGCTAAGAGAAAGTGTTTTTCTTTCTCGTTTTTTCATGCGGCTGATGGCACGACTAAGTCTTTGTGAAAATGCAAAATACGATACTGGCTTAAGCACATAATCCAAAGCATGCTGCTTTTGACACCGTGGAACTCTACAAGGAACTTCCAAACTACGAAGCGGTGTTACGAGATACAAATTTGTGTGTCCGAAAATCAAATGGGAAAAGAACCCTGATACTGGCAAACACGTACGAATATATCCGTAGTCTGAAACCTCTTATTGCATAAGCATTATCAACTTCATACTCCTTATGCTTTATTAAAATACGCCAAACGTCATTTTTATGCATAAACTGCGAAATATAAAAACAGACCTGGACATCTCCAGGCCTGTCTATATATAAAAAACGTATGCTAAGGGATATTCGGGTCTACTGATTTATCAGTGTCATGATTCCATACGTTTTTTATTCCATTATTACTGGTTATCTTTTTTGCTATCTTTTAAACCAACACACATTGGGATTAAGAAAAGAAGCATAACCACACCAACGATACCAACAATGATACCTTGGAGCATCATTTCGAATACCATTATCATTGCCATACCAGCACCAAGTACTAATGCTGAAAGTGTTGCATAAAGAACTTTTCCAAGTACTTTTACATTTACTTTGATTGGTGCTGCACCAGACATTTTTCTGTATGCAAGAACTGTGATTAAAAGTACTACTAAACCGATTGCTGCACAACCAACACCTGTACTAAACATATTCCATTCTGGAAGTAAACACATGCACATTCCAAGTGCAAATAAAAGTCCACCTACTGTTCCGAGTACTAAAGTGATAAAATTTTTCTTTTCCATTGGTTGAATCTCCTTTTTTTAATGTTTAAGTATTTATTTCTGATTCTCTCGACTTCTTCCTGCTGTGTAGCAGAGTAAGTAAATTCGAAAGACTCATTACTTTTTACAACACAATCTGCCATATTGCTTTCCTCTCTTTTTTCTTTCACTTTTGAAAAGCGGATTTGTTTTCCTCTTGATGATGCTATCATACAGGGTAGTTATTTTTGAAATGTTCTCAAAATGTTAAAGTTTTGTTAAAGTGTTTTTCTATTGACAAATTTTTCTAAGTTCATGTATAACGATAAAGCTATACGCAGGAGGATTTAAAAATGGAATGGAATTTGATGTTTTTCATTAATAGTGCAATGTTAGGTGTTGGTTTAGCAATGGATGCCTTTTCTGTATCCCTTGCCAATGGTTTAAATGAACCAAAAATGAAAAAAGGACGTATGTGCCAAATTGCTGGTGTATTTGCTGGTTTCCAGGCATTAATGCCATTTATTGGATGGGTATGTGTGCATACCGTATTACAGTATTTCAAAGTGTTTGAAAGCTTTATCCCTTGGATTGCACTTATCTTACTCTGTTTTATTGGTGGCAATATGTTAAAAGAGGGAATTGAAAATAAAGAAGACGAGGTTGAAAAAGCGGAAGTAGGTTTCAAAGGGCTCATGATACAAGGAATTGCTACTTCTATTGATGCTTTATCTGTAGGCTTTACAATCGCTGAATATGGTTTACTTATGGCAATCGTAGCAGCTTTGATTATCGGCGTACTGACCTTCTTCATCTGCTTCTTTGGACTTGGCCTTGGAAAGAAGTTCGGTACAATCTTTGCAAACAAAGCAACAATTGCAGGTGGTATCATCCTTATCATCATCGGATTAGAAATCTTTATCACTGGCATATTCTAAATAACATAGTAAACAAAATGAAGGGGCTGTCGCAAATTTATATTTGCAACAGCCCTTTCATATTTTTCTCTATTTAATTGCCTCTGCTACCGCCTCTGCGATGGCTTTTGCACCTTCTGTATTTGGATGTACACCATCTTTGGTGAACCATTCTGGGTGGGCTTCTGTGAGACTATGAATGTCAATCATTTCTACGTCTTCTGTAGCATATGCCTCCTGGAGTGCCTTTACTATCTGATCTACGATAGCAGGCTGGATACCATATTCCATTTCTGGATTTTCAATATCATAGCTTTCTGCACAAAGGCCAATATATACCTTTGGCTGTCTACCATCTGCAAAATAAGTATCCAAAATTGCTTTGTGTGCTTTTACAAATGTGTCGGCATCTGTCCAATTTTCTTCTTTGGAATCATTGGTTCCCAACATGAAAACGATAATGTCTGCATCTAAATCCAAGCTTTTCTGATACACAGACTGGTCTGTATAAGGCTTGTCACCATCTGGATTTACACAAGCACCTACGAATCCATAATTTCCTACAAAATATTCATCTCCAAGTAAAGTCTGAAGAACTGCTGGATAGTTTTCTGTTTCCCAATTTGTTACACCATGTCCATATGTGATACTATCACCAATACAAGCAACTTTCATCTGGCCTTCCTGTGGAACTACTTCTTCACTACCACTATTTGCAACTGTAAATGTGATACTTTCACCATCTACTGTAGCTGTTGCTTCCTGGAACATCGTTAAAAGTTCTGGATTAGTTTCATGGGTAAAGCTGCCTAACTCACCGATAAGAGCCGCCTGCACTTCGTATGCCTTTGTTCCCACAAACTCCAATGTCGCTGTGGTTGGGGCATTTATCGAATAAACATTATCTGCTTTTGAATATGTACCAGTCCATACATATTCACGGTGCATCCATCTTTCATGGGCCATATCTACCGCACTGTTATCACTTGCTACATATTTGTAGGTTCCATCTTCATAGAATTTTACTTGAATCGTGATATTATCCATTTTCATACCCGAAAAAGCTGCCGAGGCTCCAAGAAAATGTTTTTCTGGTAAAACAACTTCTTCATATGTTGGACCATCAGTAAAGGAAAGTGCATATACCTCACCCGCTTTTCCATCCTCAAGACTTACGCCTTCAAAGTCTTTCAATTCATTACTTGTTGTTTCTGATTCTTGTTCTGTGTTTTTGTTCGTGTCCTTGTTGTCTCCTCCACAAGCTACACATGCAAGCAGCATTGCAAGAGCTAACATCAAGACAACGCATCTCTTTGTCATTTTCTTCATTTTGTACTTCTCTCCGCGGTTTCTTTTGCAATACGTTCTTTTGCTTCTTCTAATGTTTCGCCTTCTTTCATAAGGTGCTTTTCGATAAAGCTATCTGTGATATCTTCGAATTTTCCAACTACGCCTTCTTCGATTTTCTTGTAGCCATCTACTACTCCATCTTCGATTTTTTTATAACCTTCTACTACTGCGTTTTCAATCTTTTCAAATGTTGACATAATCTTAATCTCCTTTATTCTATAATAATTATTTGTATTTGTTTTTATTTTGTTCCTGTCGACATGGTTATAATACAAAGGAGATATTTTTGAAATGTTCGTGAAATGTTAATCTTTTGTTAATTTGATTGATATCTCTTATTCTTGTTATATAGAACTCCTACTACACCAATACCTACGAGAGTAAAAACACACCAAACTTCAATAAAACCAACACCTTCATCACCTGTTTTAGGACTAGTAGCATTTGACTCATTTTCCACCGGTGGAATTGCTTCCTCAGATGTTTCATTTTCAACTGGCGGTGTTACTTCTTCAGGTTCTTCACTTATCTCATTGTAAATGATATATGGTGAAAAATGGTTTAGCTCCATAACACCCATAGGAAGATTCATATGTTCTGTATAGTTAACCGAAACAACCTCGTCTGTCTCAGAAGATACATAGATCGCTTTTAGCTCCTCTTTATCCCAATCCTCTCCGATTTGCACATATGTGGTAATTGGGTCTTCAAACTCTATCTTATTTCCATCTTTATCTTCGATACCAATTCGGAATATATAAGAACAATTTTCATCTATACGCGCTTTATATTGCTCATCCACCAAGCCATATATCTCCTGATAATTTTCCTCATCAGCGCTAAGCCACTGTACATAGAAACGACTACCTACATCCAATTCAATTTCACTTTCTGATGTATCTATTCCATACCAGCTTTGCGAACCATTTGCTGACTCTGAAAGCCATAGTATTCCGTTGGAATCTAAATTCTTAGATTCAATTGCAACACTCGTTTTTCCTAAATTATCTATATAGCTCACAACTTCGTTTGATTGAGTGGTTGCATTCCCCCAATCCGCATAATTCAAAATAGTCAGCTGAACCTTGCTATTTTCCGCCTCAATATCTGCACCATTTCCTTCGCATCTATCTGTCAAAGGCACGTATTTTATTTCTATGCTATATGTTTCATTCACATTGAGACCTTTTAGATACTCATGATTAATTTCAATGGTATCCTTCTGATTCTCTACATGTATCTTATATGCCCATTCTTCATTTTCTTCTATTACAAAATCCGATACCACAGCCCCTGTGCTGTCCATTAATATTACATCTTCAATATAATGTCCATTTAATTCCACTGGAATTATAATATTATTTGAATCAGATATCTCATAGTAACGATTATCCTCAGGTATACTTGGCTGAGAGCATAATACTATACCCGTACTATTTAAATATGTTACATTATTTGTAGCATCTGTGATTTTTGCATATACGAAAGTTTTCCCATATTCTGTTAATGGGATATTTGTCACCACGTCCGTAATATTATTCTCTCCATTTTTTGCAAGAATCCAATTGTCTCCAATGGCTGCGTCCAAACCTTCGCTTAAATCCATCTGTTCGATAAATGCCTCTGTTGCCACAAAATATTCTATCGATTTAATATCATTATCGTTATCCGATGCAAAAATAGTCACCATAGGCTGTGAATCTGCGTTCTTTTCCAATGGCAAGTCGTATAATGCATCGAAATCTAAATTCGTCCAGTAATGTGTATCATCTAGTTTTATCATCCCAGTAGGGATACTTGAAACTACCTCACTACCCAACTCAACATCTTTTGCTACTTCTGAAGCCCATACCATAGTAAAGGCTCTCTGAGATAATAAAACTGCACACAAAATCATAGCAGCAAAAATTTGTAAGTTCTTCATTCTCTTCATAAGAATCCCCTCCTCATACTATATTTTTCGTAATTATATCATATCTTTAAAAAAACAACTACGATTTTCTATAATTTATAACATTGAAAAAATGCATACAAAAACTGTCCACACACATAATGTGCATGGACAGTTTTCATTTATATCTATATATTTGCTAAGGGGCTTACTTGCTAAGGTATCTATGGATTGCATCTGCTGCAATCTTGGCATCTTCTACTGCGTGTACAACGGTGAGATTTCCAACCGTCATATCTCCACCTGCAAAGATTCCCGGGAACCCAGTCATACAGTTTTCATCTACTGCAAGACCTACATGATCACGCATGTCGTTACTTTCACCTTTGCTTGCTAAATTAAATCTGCTGAGCTGTCCGGCACAAATGATTACCTGGTCTGCTTCACAGAATTCATGTTCACAAGTTGCATCAATGAATTTGCCATCTTCCTGTTTTTCTGTAATAGCAAATTCAATCTTATCATCATAGATTTCTACTGGTCTGTGACAGAACACGAACTCAATACCTTCGTGAGTTGCACTCTGGCTTTCTGTTCTGCTGGCTGTGATACCATCACGTCTAGCATAACAAGTTACCTTTTTGGCACCACGTCTGATTGCTGTACGAGCACAGTCGATGGCACTGTTACCTACACCGATAACGGCAACATTTTTCCCTTCAACATAGGATTCTGGACTCTGTAAATACTGGAAACCATAGCATACATGTGCATAAGATTCACCCTTGATGTTAAGCTTTCTAGGTCTCCAAAGACCAGCACCTGCGAAAATTGCATCATATCCATCACGGAACAAATCATCAATAGATACTTCTTCACCAACCGTTGTATTTGGACGAACTGTGATACCAAGTGGTTTCATTGTTCTTTCCAAAATATTGTCCATTACTTCATCTGGCAAACGGAATTTAGGGATACAATAACGCATTACACCACCAACTTTTGCATTAGAATCTAAAATATCTACTTTATAACCAAGCTTTGCCAAATTGATTGCTACTGTCATACCAGCAGGACCTGCACCGATTACACATATTCTCTTTCCATTCCATTCTGGCTTTTCATAGTTCACAAGCTGCGCATACTGTGTACTGATATAATCTTCAATCATTGAGAAGTGAACTGGTGTAGCTTTTTTTCCTAATATACAGTTTCCCTCACACTGTTTTTCATGATCACAAACCAAACAGCAGATGGTTGTCATTGGGTTATTGTCTGCAAGAATTTTTCCTGCTTCTTCCATCTTTCCTTCTTTAAAAAGCTTAATCACTTCTGGAATTGGTGTATGAATTGGACATCCCTGCATACACATTGGATTTTTACATCCAAGACAACGATTCGCTTCGTCTAATGCAACTGATAATGTAACTGCCATGATTGTTTTCCCCCCATTTTCTAATTTTAATTTATTTTACGAATTCTTTACCTGTTACGCTACCACCGTCAACTAATACGTCAACACCTGCAAGGTAACCATTTCTTTCATCTGCTACTGTTGCGATAGCAAAACCAAGTTCTTCTGGTTTACCCATACGCTTTTCAGCAGTTGTTTTGATAAGGTCTCCACCCTCTTCTGCTTCAAGGTTACCCATATCTGTAGCGATAAGTCCTGGGCTAAGTGAACATACGCGGATGCCCTTTGCACCAAGATCCTGTGCGGACTTAGCTGCATACCAGATAACAAATTTCTTTGAAAGGCCATATGCAAGACCTGATGCCTGGTATCCTTTTAACATATTTGGAAGACCAAGGATTTTCTTTACAAATAATTCTTCGTCCTTATCTGCAAGCGCGAATACTTTCTTGTTTACTACGATAGATGGTAAGATGTATGCTGAGTTTGAAGATACATCTACGATTACACTACCTGGATTCATAAGTTTTGAAAATTCTTCATTTATATATACCGTTCCAAGGGCATTTACACGAATCAACTGTTCTGGTTTTGCCATAGCTGGTGAAAGACCTGCTGAGTTAATTACGTTTTTGATTTCGCCAAGACTTGCTGCATATTCTGCCAATTCACGAACCTGCTGTCTATTTGAAGTATCACATGTCTTTGCATAAGCTTCATAGCCTAATTCTTCTAATTCTTTTACCGCTTTTTCAAGCTTAGACATGGTACGGCCTGTTACTACAATGATTTTTTCTTTTGGCATGCATTTTGCTGCTGCAAGACCCATACCGCTACCGCCACCTGTGATTACACATACTGTTTTCATAATTGTTTTCTCCTTTTCAATTAAAGTTTCGTTTTAAAATAAGTTTGTCAATATATAATAAATTGAATATAAAATTTCGAAATACATATTATTGTCCTCCTGTGAACTATGTTTATTCTTTATGATGTGATAATACATACAGATTATTTTAGAAATGTTTGCTAAATGTTAAGGTTTTGTTAAACGCAAAATTTTATACCCAAAAACAAGTGATAGGTTCTAATCCTAAACCTATCACTCGCCTTTTCGAAAGATTGCCTCAAACCAAGAAATGGACAATCCTCTGATGCCTCAACATATTTTTACCTTTTAACACCCAAATTGTGTAGAAAGCGTATCCACTACTGCACCATTCTCTACCAATTCCACTAACGCTGTATAATTATATGGCTCCTTGCCCTCATGCCAGCGACGTACATTTCGAATGTCCTGTTCTAAATCAATCAGTGCCATATGCTCTTCCAAATCCTTTGCATCGTTTGCTTTTTCTGCCTTGCTGGTTTCTGCTACAACCTGACCATCCGCATCTTTTAGCACAAAATGAACTGTCTGATTTTCTGTTTTATTTGACACATATGCCTGCAAACGTACTATCGCATCATTTTCATTGACCATTCTTGGTGTTACCTTCAAATCAACGATACCACGATAATCGGAACTCAAACTACTATTTTTATCTGCCTGCAAATCAGAAACATGATTTGCACCAGTACACACTAATTTTGCAGGTACCCATGCTGGATGTAAATGTTCTGCTGCATATGCTTTAATACGGTCAAAATCCTGTTCCGCTACGCCAGCTACGTCTGCACCTACTAGTAATACATTGTCTCCACCATAATAGGTATATGCTTTCGCTTCAGTAACACCTTCGCATTCACACAACACTTTTTCTACCTGATATAAATCTATATAAGCTCTGCCTCGAAGTGTTTCCAGCATAACAACTCTGCCTGCATCTTCAAGAAATTCCACTCTGCCATCATGTGTAATTCTTGCAGTGCGTCCAGTCTGGTACAACATTCCGTCTTCATAAGGACTTTCTACCTTATCCACATAATCTTTGGTTGGATAATCTATAATATACAAATCGCCCCAGCCACCAAATGGCTTCTTCTGGAATCTGGTGTCAAATACATATACTTTAACTTTGGTATCAGGAGAAACATCTGGTATCAGGTCATATCCTGCTTCTTCATTAATTTTTCCTGCTTCTGTGTAGAAATACAATGGCTTATCTGCCACTTCAATATAGTATTTCAGACGGCGAACAGATTTTTCTACCATCATTGCCTGTAAAATAGATGTATAGCAGCTCATAAAGATTTCTAGCTGTTTTCTATCATAGCGGTTTTCCCAATAACGAAGTTCGTAGAAATATCCCTTTTTATCTGCCATTACCTGCAAATGGAATGGCGTCGCATCTAGATTTAATCGTACAATTTCTGCTGGAGCACCACCAATTTCATTGATGTTCATGATTTCTCCCTGATACTGGAAGAACATTTCATCTGCTCGTATATTGGATACTGGTTTATCCATTGTTTTTAAAATTTGATTTGCAGATTTCTGTAACAATTCTGGTACGGTTTCGTGAGGCACTCTCGTATAACGATGATAATAGGACATATACAATGGACCTACCACACGATGCCATCTACTATCCGTTCTTCCACTATGAGTACTGCTTACTAATACATCATCTTCATTGGCAAAAACACTTACACAATAGTTGAATGCAGTTAAGAAAAATACATTTTCGGACACATTGTGTTTTTTACAGAAGCTTTGTACTTTCTTTCTGCTAAGTTCTGTCAGATTATCCTGAATTACTCCAGTAATTCCCTTTTCTAAATTCTGACTATCTTTTCTAGCCAAAATACTGCGTTTGATTTTCAAATTCTCTGTCTGCTTCTGGAAATACGCAATACACTCTTCACGAACACCTCTTTGTTTTCTATCCATTTCATCCAGTGCGTATTCATACATCGTATAATTCTGTTTTTCTAATACTTTTCCCTTGTAAATGGCATTAATGTCTTCAAACATAATGTTTACGGACATACCATCACCCATAATATGTGCTAGATCAAAGAACAGATATGCACTACTACCTGTTTTATAAATTGCAGCATGGAACAGCGATTCATTTACTGTATACATAAATGGCTGAATCAACTGTTCTTTTTGTTTCTCCCATTCTGTATCTGAAAGTGTAATGATTGGAATATCAATTACTCTATTGTCATCTCGGAAGGATGCTAAAGCTCCCGTTTCCGTAGGCTGAATAATAGCCTTCATCTCTGGATGAATTTCAAACACCTGCTCTATGGCTGCTTTTAATCTTTCTAAATCTACACTTTCGTCCAACTTAAATAAGAATGGAAGATTTGATGTCGTGTTGCCACGAAGTATGTATCCAAAATAAGTCTGTGTACCAGTCAAAGGATATACTTCACGTACGGAATAATCCACCTGCGAAGCCTCTTTTTCTGTCGCAAAAGACTCTAATGCCTCAATCGTTGGATGCTCACTTAATTCCTGCAAAGAAATAGAAATCTGTATTTTATCATACAAACTAGATAAAAGCATCACACAGCCAAGCGAATCAATTCCTGCTTCAAAAATGTCCGTATCTATACCAAAATTGTGATGTCCAAGACTTTCTGCAACAGAATCAAAAATCATCTGCTGACGCTCTGTTTCAGGCTTTTTAAATTCTACCTTCACATCTTTTTGCTTTGCCTTTTGTTCAAAATATTTTTCACGAATAATTTTTTTGGAAGCAGTTTTTTCAAATGGGATATATCTTACATGCGTCTGTAAAATACGTTTGTAGCTTGGCAAATCCTGATTGTGTGCCTGTACAATCTCAATTATAGCTTTTTCCAAATCTTCTATTCCCATCGTTTCTGCAAGCTGAAGATTTGGATACACTTCCGCACAGATTTTGTCGTCTTCACCAAATACAAGGATGTCTTCTATCAGGTTTTCATCCTCAAACAGATTTTCCAACTGCTCTGGTGCAACGTTTTCACCATTACTCAAAACAATCAAGTTCTTGCAACGTCCAGTGAAGAACAAAAATCCCTCTTCATCAAAATATCCCATATCGCCTGTACGAAGCCAGCCATCCTCTGTAATGGATTTCGCTGTTTCTTCTGGGTCTTTATAATATCCCATCATAACAGATGGACTCTTTACCTGAATTTCTCCATCCACAATACGAACTTCACATCCCCCTACGATTTTTCCAACGGAAGCAGCCTTATCTGGACGCGAAAAATCTGCGGCTGAAATCTTTGGAGAGCACTCTGTCATACCATAGCCTTGCCCAATTAAGATGCCCATTTCTCTGTAGTGAGCAGCCAAATCTGGTGCAAGATAACCTCCACCACAGGCAATTTTATGAATTCGTTTTCCAAATACCCATGTTTTGATTTCGTTTATATCTTTATCTGGATATTGTTTTTGTAAAATTGCAATCTTATTGTACAGGGTCTTAGCAATCATTGGCACCATCGCAATTGTCGTAGGCTGGAACAACTGTAAATGGCTTCCCAATTTCATCATATCCTGATTCAGACAAATGACATTTCCATCTTTTAAAGTAAGTAAGAAATCACCATGAATACAGAAGACATGATGTACCGGCAATACGTTTAAACACACCTCATCTGGTTCGTGTTTATCAAAATCTGTAGAGAATGTGTTGTCAATCAGGTTCTCATGTGAAAGCATAACTCCTTTTGATTTTCCAGTTGTCCCAGATGTAAAAAGGAGCATTGCACATTCCTTTGGATTGATGTCTGTCTTTAATTCATAGTCTGAATACTGGTTCCAAATATTCTGTACACAAAATGCATGTTTTCTATTTTGTAAGCTGATAATGGCCTTCAAATTTGGGCAATTCTCCTTTACCGCTTCAGCCAATTCATTGTATTCCCAATCGTAAAAGAGGTAGTCTAAATCAGCACGAGTGATAGCGTCACTCAATGAATCCACATTCAACTGAATATCCAAAGGAGCTGCCACATTTCCATTTGACATTACACCAAAAAGTGCTGTCAAAAATGGTCTGCTACTTCCGCCAAAAATACCAACTCTTACATTGTACCCATTTTTCTGATTCTGCTCTTCTGTCCAGCCCGCAACCGCTTTACAAAGTTCATAAAAATTATGGAAAGACATTTCTTTTATCTGTTCTTCTTTTTCATATCGTACAAATACTTTGGTATCATGAACCTTTCCCGCCTCACGTACCAAATCTGCAATCGTTCTCACATTTTCTTTTTTCAACATGGTACTGCCTCCTCCTATTTTCGATGGAATTTTTAATTTTTCGACCAGCGGTCGATAAATGTTAACTATATAATACCAAATCATTCGACCAACGGTCAATCGCCATTTCTCACAATATTTTTTATGAAATTCCGTAACATATTTCTGTTTTACTCAAACTTTCAGCTATGCTATAATAATTATGTGTTTGCACAGTAAGGAGAATAGAAAAATGGATACACTTTCAAAACGTGAAAAAATTTTAGACGCATTACAGGAATTACTTCGAACACAGGATCTCAATACGATTTCTGTAAGCGATATTGCCCAGAAAGCTGGCATAGGAAAAGGGAGTATCTATTACTATTTTTCATCCAAAGATGCGATACTCGATGCCTTGATTGAAAAAAACTATAAGACACCTTTAGAAACAGCAAAAGCTATGGCAAAGCAGACTGAACTTTCTCCTTATCAACGTATGGCCAACATTTTTATTGCTTGTCAGAAATCATCGAAGGCATTTCTTCAAAATCGTAACCACATGACAAAAAATGCTCTTTCACAAACAGCACAGGAACAGGCATATCTTCACCATAAGTACCTCAAATACTTAAATGCCGAGTTAAAGCCATCTCTAACAGAAATCATAAAACAGGAGTTGGAAGAAAGTCTTATTGATTTCGACTATCCTAAAGAATTGGCGGAAATTGTACTGATTGTGCTTACTGTAAAATTAGACAATTCTATCGTTCCTTCCACACCCGAAGAAATTGAAAACTGCATTCGTGCACTCATTCTATTATTGGAAAAAGGAACCAATACACCGCCTGGTGCTTTGGATTATCTAACCAATATATAAAACGAATTGAAACTAATCCGTTTTATATATTGTTATACCACGTCGACTGACGTCTCCGTGCAGGCATTCGCCTTATAGAGCTCCCTGTGCACGCACGGAGCTCTGCAAGGCTCATTATACCATATTGCTATATTCAAAACCACCTTTATCTACACCTTTCGGTAAGTACTGCTCTAATTCTAATGCTTTTTCATGATAAAAATATTCTGGAAATTTCTTTGAAATATTGATTCTTGCAACTAATGGTACAAATAATGTATTCGCTACACCTTCAAATTTATTCATGCTATATCTCCTTCTCGGTTAGTCACTGCTAACCAATTTGACACACAAATTCTATTTTGTAAAGTAGCTATCTATAAAATTATAAAGGGCATAAACTTCTGCCTCGGTTTCCATAATCCTATTCTATTTATTAAATAATGGTTCTAATATATCTGCATATTCTTCGAAAATTTCCAACAGATAGATATTCCAATGTCTTGCATCCTGCTCAGAATCACCAAAGACATAATCTTCCTGACCATAATCAATTACGTCAAATCCCGGAACTGCCTTACTTGCCCCATTTGTTCTGTATGATGCAATATCCGAGAGTGCAATGCTTACGCTTGAAATATCTTCATAGTTTACCCATGCACTAATGTCAGTTCCTGTACATTCAGTAGCTGTTCCATTGGTTGTCTGCTTTGTCGCTTCGCTCTTTTCAACAGTTACTGCACCTTCTACATATTCACCATACATTTGGTCTACATATAAAGAGAAGGAATCTCCAAGCGTTTCTGAAGGTACATGACCACCATTCCATTGCCACTCAATCGTTGCATCTACGCCTGCATTTAACATCGCAATCTGTAAGTTCAAAGAATTAAACATCGAAATGTCACCTTCGGATGCTCCCATGATTATCTTTACCCATGTAGCATCTTCTGTTCCTTCTGCACCGATATAATTGAGCGGATTATATAAATCTACGATATTATTACCATACTTATCACCAGCTTCTATATCTGCAATGTCCTCCTTGTAGGAAGCGACCATCTCTTCATACGTTGCATAGTTGGCGGAATCTTTGCCTCCTGTCGCAGATTGCGTGGTTCCTGCATCTGGTGTTCCTACTTCCATTCCGCCATTTGGACCACCTCCGCTTGGCATGCCACCACTTGGTTTTTCTCCGCTTGGAAGTTCTCCCATTTCTCCGTCAGGCATTTCACCACTTGGAAGCTCGCCCATTTCTCCGCCAGGCATTCCACCACTTGGAAGTTCTCCCATTTCTCCGTCAGGCATTTCACCACTTGGAAGTTCTCCCATTTCTCCGCCAGGCATTCCACCCATCATACCACCTGAACTACTCTTTGTATATCTTCCTTCAATAAATGCCTCTGCTTTATCCTCGGAACTCATATTTGCTACAGCTTCATCACTAAGTGCGTTTCCATTTTCATCAAACCAAGTCCAGCCTTCCGCATAGTCAAGGTTATCTAAGTACCACTGTAAATTCTGTGTGAATTCTGCCACGTACAAATCAATATATGTTCCATAATATCCATTTGTATCTGCATGGCTTTCTGCATCATATTCGATGGTAAGTGCAATGGTATCTTCCATATCACCATCGCCATTTAAATCAAATCCAACTGCACTTTCTTCTACCGAAAGATTTTGTTCATTGATATACTCCATATAACTTGCAGACAGATATTCTGCCAACTGTGCCTGAAAGCTTGTTCCAAACGAATAATCTGTATTCAGATAATATTCAAACGCAAGTGCCATATCTGCATCATATAAAGAGGTAATTGCACTATAAGCGATACATCCCCATGCACCATCTGAAATTTCATAATCTGTTCCATCTACAGATACTGTTGTAGAATAGCTTCCATCCTCGTTTTTGTAAACACCTACCGCACCTGCTTCAATCTGATAATCATAATAATCGGAATTATTGGAAGTTGCCACAAACATGGTTGCATGTGCACCACCGCCTGAACCACCTGTTGATACAAAGTAATTTACATTCCCTGGCAAATTTCCTAAAAGAATATTATATTTTACATATCTTGCCGCAGCTTTCTGGTCTACCAAGCAGCAAGGAGCATCACCCGTGTAGTATGTGTTTCCATCTTCATCCGTCGAGCTGTCCTGTTTTCCTCTGTTACCACAGCTTACATTGATATATCCATCTGCGGCATGCGATGTACTTGCAAGCTGATTATTCTGTGAACCATAGCCAGCCGCACCTGTATTGAGGATAACTGGAGCAGTTGCCGCCGTGTATACCTGCCCATTCGTACTTGTAATTTCTGCTTCATAATCAATTACAAGTGAACCTTTTACACCTTCTGTTGCATCTGCACCTGTTACATCTACACTGCTGTCACCATTGGTATCAATACCTTTTACATACGCCCCCGGCACACATACCGACACACCTTGCTGATCTGGTAATTCTGGATAGGCAACAGCTGATACAACAGATAATACCCACGCATCTGCATTTGACTGATATGTCCATGTTTGCTCTTCATTGTTGTCTAAGTTTAATGTTTCTTCGATATAAGTTTTGTTATTGTTCTCTGATTTGTTCGTTTCATTCTCGTTCTTTTCTTCATTCGAGCATGCACACAAGGAAACTGCCATTGTTCCTGCTAACATCAGTGCGAGAATTTTTTTAAATTTACACATAAAATAAGCCTCCTGTACTTTGATACGTTCATTGTACAAGAGGTTTATTGATGAAAGATTGAAAATATTTTAATTTTTAAATTTTTTATATTGGCAGTTGTACTTCAAAAATTACATATCCTTTTTTACAGTTTACATAGATACTTCCCTTATGCGTTTCGACAATCGCCTTTGCAATGGCAAGTCCAAGACCATAATGGTTACTTTCACTATTTCTGGAATAATCTCCGCGATAAAAACGCTCAAACAAATGAGAACATTGCTCTGGTGAAATTTCTTTTCCTTTATTTGCCACGGAAAGAATCACCTTATTTTTCTGTGCCTTTAAGCTTATTACTACTGTTGACTTATCCTCTGTATGTTCGATTGCATTATCGATGAGTATTGCCGTCAGTTGTTTTAACTGCTCTGCATTTCCTTTTACCTTTACTTCTGGTTCTACTCCATCATAATTCAACAAAATCCCCTGTTCAAACGCAACCGATTCAAAAACAAGAAGTTCCCCCTCAACTAAACGGCTCATATCGGTTTCGTCCATCTGTGGCTGCACATTTTCGGTCTTGGCAAGTTCCATAAGCTGTTTAATAAGTACTGACATCTTTTCTGTTTCATACTCAATATTTTTAAGCCACTTGTTTTCGCCCATCTGCCTGCTTAACATTTCAAGATTTGTGCTGACTACCGCAATCGGTGTTTTTAACTCATGCCCTGCATCAGAAATAAACTGTTTTTGTTTTATGGCATTTTGTTCCAGAGGTTTTACTACTTTATCCGCCAAAATGCAGGATAAAAAGAAAATGATAACTAAGGTAATTCCACCAAACAATAATGTATATTTAAGTATAATTCCAAAATTCTCTGTTTCAATGGTATTGTCGATAAATGCTACCAGACAACCTTCTGAATTTTGATGTATGACGTAGGAAAAATCATCATAAATACCAGTAGCATCCTCCTTCTGCAAAATTTTCTCTGCCAAAGTAACAATCTCTTCTTCACTATAAATAGCACCGCCACTATTATCTATCTCTGCTATTTTTCCATTTTCATCGTATTTTACGGAATAAAACGTAGACAGTTCAAACATCATATCTGGTCTATCAAGCGGCACATCATTTGGTGGACTATCTGGAAGAGTCCCAATATTATCTGGTAACAGTTCTGGATGATTTTCATTCTGCCTATCATCATAGTTCTCTACATATCGCTCCAACATTTGCTGGTGAGAATGATACATATCTTTGTAGCTAATGATGTAAATCACACCCAACATACCAACTATCAAAACAACGGATACTGCCATAATAATTGCTACAATTTTCGCTTTGGAACGTCTAAACATCCTTACACCTCAATTCATATCCAAGACCTCTGACTGCCTTAATCTCAACCTTAGACCCCACGTAGTTTAATTTCTTTCGGGTAAAGGTCATATAAACTTCCACATTGTTATATTCTGCTTCGTTTTCATAGCCCCATATTTTCATAGCAAGATTTTCTCTGGTTATCACCTGCTCCTTATTCGCAAGAAAATATTCCATAATATGAAATTCTTTTTCTTTCAAACGGATACTCTGTCCGTTTGAAATACAAGTCAACATGCACGTTTCCAAATTTAACTCTATATCCCCATAAGAAAGACAGGAATCCACCTGATTCATGCTTCGTCTAGTAAGTGCTCTCAGCCTTGCAAGCAGTTCTTTTGTCATAAAAGGCTTTGTCAGATAATCGTCTGCTCCGCTGTCAAGCCCTGTTACTTTATCATCTACGTCTGCTTTTGCCGTAAGCATCAATATCGGCGTTTTTATATTGCAGTTCCTTGCGTGCCTTGCAATTTCAAAACCAGATTTCCCCGGCAGCATCACATCTAAAATAATGACATCATAGATATCATTTTCCACCGCCAAATAACCCTGCAATCCATCGTGAAAAACTTCCACATCATAATGCTCCATACGCAGTATTTCTACAAGAGCTTCAGCCATTCTTTTTTCATCTTCTACTAATAATAGCTTCATCAAGCCACCTCCTTGTATCCTACCACTAAAATAGCATAGAAAGATTGATGAAAGATTGAGTGAAACTATTATACTTTAAATCACAAGTTTAATCTACTGAATTAGCATAAGTGAAATACATTTACCAACGCAAACATTCCCTTAAAAAACGATTTTCAAGGGAATGTTTTAATTTTATATATTCTTATCATGTTGAAAACTGAATTTTACGCCAACGAAACCTGTCGTGCTTCAATATACAAATCAATATCTTTTACAATATAGTTAACACCTGTTGTGTGCAATGCTTCAAAGCATGAGTAAATATAATCCCACACCTGATAGCGCGTGAATAACTCTGCCACCTGCTTTCCATTTAATTTTTTTGCTGACTTGTACTGTTCTGTGCAGTAAATCATAAAATCACCTTGTCTACTCATACTTATCCCTCCGGAAATGTAATGTTACCAGTGTTTACTTCTTCGTCGTACATATGAAAAAGTGTTAATGGACTAAAATGCCATAATTTTGTTTCCTCTTCCTCTAACAAAGAATATACTTTCGATTCATAAAATTTTCTGGATGCTGTTACCTCATCAATCCCATGATTTTGTACAATCAACCCTATAATCTTTGGAACAATAAGTACAAGCATTGCTTCGAATTTTTTCTGTTCCATTAGAATTCCTCCTCTGATACTGTTCCGCAAAATTTCAAATAACTTAACGCTTTTTCAGAAGTCAATACCAACTGATTATACAGTTTCTTAACCTTCAACGCTTCAATCGTTTGCTCTTTCGTAAGCACTCCGGACGTATAAAGTGTAAACGTGGTATATACATCATCATTAGCAACAGGTCCATAGATAAAATCATATTGTTTTCCGCTATAATTTCCAGCTCTATTCTCTGATACAAAATCAAGCCATTCCTCATTTGGTGCATCAAATCGCAAAATGGAACACTCTTCAAATGCTTTCAATTCGTCTATTTCGTAAATACTGACTGTTGGAATACCTTCCTTACGCCGCTTCGTTACTTTGTCGGCAAAACCGATTGCCTGCACTTTATTCGTCGTAGTATAAAACCCATATCCAAAATCAAGAAATCGATTCTGTGCCACTAATTTCGGCTCTGATACCGTCAAGTTGCTACCATGGTATAAAATCATCCTTCGCCCTCCAATACTTTATTTGCAATGCTTAATTCTTCTTGCAAAGATTTTAACATCATTTCAATGTGTTTTCGTCGTTCGATTTGTTCTTTTACTTCATTAATATTTGCTTTATTGATGTATTGTGAGATCACTTTTTTACCAGAACGATATTTCAAATAATAATATGTTCTTTCTCCCACATGCTTCTCGGATATCGTTCCTTGGGGTAAGGTTTTATATTCTTCAAGATATTTTGCAAGCATATACTCTATACGTATTTTTTCTTTTAATATTGTAGCTAAAATCATATTCATAGTCATCACCTAATTATAGTATACCCAACATTTTCTCATATATCAACATTTTGTTGTGTATTTACAAAAAAGCTAAACACTGTCTCTCTAATTAATACTCTATGATATAAATGTTTTTATTGGTTCATTTATTGTGTCATTTAATGGTTCATATGCGTGAACCATTAAAATAGGCTCAACGTCGACGCACCTATTCTAAAACAAAATTCCTAGTGAAACAAATTCACTACTTCTCCCATCACAAATTCTTCTACCAGCATTCTTACTTGTGCTCTCATCGCATATATTTCCGTAAAAAGTTTCCCTACATCTGAATCCGCCAACATTTTTTCTCCATAACACACAATAACTCATATGCTTCCTGATTTACAGCAACAGCCTTTTCCTCCAACAATTCAAATCTTACCAAACTTCTGTATCTTTCTGGATATGCTTCTTGCATAAAGTTAATCCACAGATGTCCATATTTACCGATATCCTTTGTTTTAGTATTTCCAGCAGAACAATCTACCAACGGATAAAACAGTCCATCTCTTTCTTCAAACTCTACTCCTATCTTTTCAATCAATGCCAATTCTCTACCCATGTTCATTTCCTCCATCTGAAATCTGTTTTAAGTTTTCCATCAGATAATCCATTCCTTAGAGAACGATGCTTCCACTCACAAATCAATATTTCTTGACACCAATTTTGACACCAATCCAACTGAAAATTACACCAATTTACATCAACTTACGATATTTCTCCATAATCTTAAACATAACAAAAACCTTGAGAAACCGCCATTTCCCAAGGTTTTATCACACATCCCTTTATTCATTTAACATAAGTTAAAGCTGTGTTAAATTAAAAATTTTTTCATCAAAAAAGGACTACCAATCAGTAGCCCTTTCCCAAAACTCAACTATGTCTATATCCTTGTTTTACTTCCCTTCATGCAATTGCCCAAGTAACAAAGTGCAATAACACCCGGTCCTGTATGAGCACCGATAACAGCGCCTACATAGCTGATATTGACCTGTGCATTTGGAAATGCTTCTACGACCATATCTTTGACACGCTCAGCATCCTCTAAACAATCACCATGGGAAATGAATACCTGGTTCCATGTGTCGATGTCTGCAGTCTCTTTCATCTTCGCTACCAAGTCTTTCATCGCAGCCTTTCTACCACGAACTGTTCCAAGGGTATCTAGCTTTCCTTCTGAATTCACATCAATCATAGGCTTTAAGCTAAGAATCGAGCCAGCTACTGCTGCAGTTGTGCTAACACGACCACCGCGTTTTAAGAAAAATAAATCATCCACGGTAACCTGATGATGAATCTTATCCTTCATCTCCATTACTTGCTGGAACACTTCTTCAAGCTCCAAGCCTTCTTCGCGTTTTACTGCTGCATAATGCACCAAGAGCCCCTGACCAACAGATGCACATAATGTATCAATTGCCTTCATCGTACGCTCTGGAAATTCACCCTGTAACTCTCCAATTATCATAGCTGCATTGTTATATGTTACAGAAAGACCAGAGGTAAAGCCTATATAAAGAATATCCTTTCCTGCCTCAAGAGATTTTCTCATGTTCTCCTCAAAATAACCTGGTGTAACAGCATTTGTTTTTGCCATCGCACCCTCACGAAGTTTATCATATAAAACCTTTGCTTCTATATCGCAGTTTAAAATTGGCTCACCATCATCAATGGTAACCTCCAACTGCATAACCTTCAAATCATATTTGTCTATCATCTCTTTTGTTAAATCACAAGATGAGTCTGTGTAAATATCAAAATTATACATCGTTTATTTCTCCTTTTGATGTGGTTTTTAAAACCATAATACCTTGATTATTATAACACCATCTTTCGATTTATCAAGAAAAATTTGTCAATATATTTATAAAATTTCTATAAAATGGGCTAGATTATATATTAGATAAACACTGTATGCGGCCGTCGTTACTTAATGAGCCGCGATAAAAATCGTAGCGAATTTAGTAACGCAACGAGTCCGCATCCAAGCAAAAGTCGTGTGTGAATCTAATATATAATCTAGCCCATTTTAATTCTAAGAATTTTACAATTTAAAACGATTTACTTCCTGATTCAACATATTCGCAATATCCATATTGCCATTTGCTTGGTTCTGAATATCACTTACGCTTGAAGTAATAGAGACCGAAAGCTCGGAAACACTACTAATGCCCTTTGCACTTTCATCCACTGCAATATTAGCCGCTTCGATGTTGTCCTTAATCGCATCCATATTGCTCTTAAGTTCCTGACAGGAAGCTGTGAAATCCTGCATTGTCGAAGACATTTCATGGATATTTTCTTTATAATCATATGCAGTTTCCTGTAACTTCTCGAAACCACCCATAGTCGTTTCATCAAGGAAGTTAATCATCTGCTGGGAAGCTTCTGCAAGCTCTTCTACAGCCTGAATAACCTCTGTACTAACCTGACGAATACGTGAGGCTGACTCTGCAGATTCCTGTGCTAACTTGCCAATTTCATCTGCTACTACTGCAAAGCCTCGACCTGCTTCTCCTGCTCTTGCAGCCTCAATAGAAGCGTTTAGAGATAAAAGATTTGTCTGGTCTGCAATCGCCAAAATACTGGTCGTTAAAGTTTCGATTTCATTTACCGCTTTTGATTTTTCAATCTTATCTTCTACGGTTGCAGAAAGCTGAGCAGACATTTCCTTTGCATTTTCCTGCGATTGAATCGAAACATTATATACTTCATTTGCTTTTTCCATTGCCTGGTAAGCATTGTTAGCACTTTCGCCTGCCTTACCATTGATTTCCTCGATAGCGTCGTATACATCATTGATTGCAGCAGTGATTTCCACGATACTTGCGGCTGTTTCTTCCATACCAGCTGACATTTCCTGCATGGTCGCAGATACGTCTGTGATATTTACTTCCGCATTTTTCAAGTTGTTAAATACCTCTAAGGATGCACCTTTTAAATTTGTCGAATTGCCTGAGATATTCAACATAATAGAACGAATATATTCCAAAAGACTGTTTACATTATTGCTAATCAGTTCTAGCTCATCACCAGAATTGATATCCAGTTTCTGAGTCAAATCGCCCTCATTATTTACCAAATCATAAATCTTCGTATTGATAAGAACAACGTTCTTGGTAATCGCATTGACAAAAATGGTAATAACAAGTGCCGACACTACTAATGCAATAATTGTACATCCAATGCTAAGTATCTGAATAATCGAAATCAGTCTAAGAGCTTCAGAACCATCATAGTCAACGCCCAAAACACCTACTACATTTCCCATCTTATCGCAAATAGGCACATAAGAAGAAATCAAGTCTCCATATTCATTTGAAACAATGTACTCACGTACATAATCTTCTCCCCCCAAGGCAACTCTTACTGGTTCTGGATCATCATCATAGGTATCGCCTGGCTGACATTGGCCTTCTGAATCATCCGTATCTACACCATAATAAAGCTGACCATCCTGTTCATAAATGGTATACATATATAAAATACCACAGTCCTCTTTGATATCACGCAACGCCTGTAACTGCATCTCATAGGAAGTAGCATCTGCCTTTCCCTCGTGAATGGTTCGAATTGCAACATCATCTATCATAGAACTTGCAATCTGAGCAGCCATATGTGACTTTTCCACCCCTGTATTAATATAAGCAGCTTCGCCTATCAAATACATCATTGCCCCCATTGCAGTAGAAACAACTAAAATAATAATAAGTACTGGCAACAAAATCTTGGTTCGCAAATTCATTTTACGCGTTTTCTGCTTCTGTACTTTCTCTTTTTTTGCTTTTTCTTTTGTCATAAGAAAAAACCCCCTTTTATCCGCATTTCATACTATCTATTCTAATCCCTAATCTAAATATTGTCTATACAATTTCAACAAAAATAGACGATTTTCAAGCGAAAACCGTCTATTTTATATGCATTTTATACAATTAAATTTGTTACTTCAATCAATTAGATATGACCATTTGCTTTTAACCAAGCGATTTCATCCTTGATAGTTTCTTTATAAGGACGTGTCTTGTATCCCAATTCCTTCTGTGCCTTAGAGTAATCAAACGAATTATTTCTGTCTAAATTGTATACAGAGAATGTAGTCATCATTGCTTCCTTACCTGATTTTGCTGCTGATTTTTCCATCATAGCGGCAAGTTTATATGCAATACCAATTGGTAAGAATTTTTTGATTGGTTTACATCCTGCTTCATCACAGATTAACTTACAGAAATCACGGAAAGATACTTCTTCATTTGCAAGAATGTAACATTCTCCTTTTCTACCATGATCTGCCGCACCGATACAACCTGCTGCAAGGTCACGCACGTCACAAAGGTTGAAGGAACCATCCATACCCATTGGCATTTCACCTTTGATAATCTGGATAAGTGTGCCTGTTGTTTCACCAATAGCTGGATCTTCTGGTCCGAGGATACCTGATGGATGTACGATACAAGCATTTACACCTTCGATGTTAGCTGCATCAAGTACCGCCTGTGAAGCGATAGCTTTTGAACGACTATAACAACCTAATGTCTGGTCTTCGTCGAAGTAGATAACTTCACGAATCTTACGGCCTTTCTTTTCCTCTGGGATAGCACCTGTTGATGAACAGTAAACTAATTTTTTACATTCTGGATGTCTTTTCATTACATGAAGAATGTTTTTGGTACCACCTACGTTTACATTCATAACAAGTGGGCTATAATCAGGTGTTACTGTTACAACTGATGCAATGTGCATACAGATAGTTTCTGTTCCTTCTGGAACTGCAAAGAATTTTTCTACATCTTCAATTTTGCAAAGGTTACCTTCGCATACTTCAACACCTTCTGGGATATATTTGATAGCTGGGTCGCCTGGAAGAGCAAATGCTCTAACCTTGTCCCCTCTAGCGATTAACTGTCTACAAACGTGTCCCCCTAAGAATCCTGCTGCTCCTGTTACTAAGTACAATGTGTTACTCATGTTTTTACTTCTCCTTTTCGAATAATTATTTTGATTTTTCATTACTAACAAATCATTTCGCGATGTCTCTCGCTTACATGTGCGATAATACAGCCCCCTTTTTTCTGAAATGTTTGCGAAATATTAAAATTGTGTTAAATTAGAAAAATCGAAAAAATTTATCCGAATATCCCCTTAACCAAAATTTTACTCCTATATAAGATGATTTTCAAGTCAAAAAAAAGCCCGACCAAACGGTCGGGCGAATAGTAATCTTACTCCACGATATGGCTCGTCTTGCCATCAGCCTTCATACGTACTTTTTTCTCGTACATATCCTCGTCCGCACGATTGAAGACACTTTCGTAGGTACTATCCATTTTCTTATTATATACCGCATAACCAATAGAAGCTGATGCCCAAATCTTTCCCTTTTGGTTCTCTACAACTTCATCAAATTGACAACAATACTTCTCACATTCCGTCTCTGCTATCTCGCGAAGAATCACTGCGAATTCGTCACCACCAATGCGGTAGAGATTCTCTTCTCCAAATACCTCTGCTACCATCTGCGTTACCTTGATAATCAGCTCATTACCAATCTCATGTCCATAATTATCATTAATGTATTTCAGACCATTGGCATCAATCACAAATATCGCAAAATCTGCTTTTTTCTGCGAAATGTCATTCTTTAAAAAAGCTACTTCCTGTAAGTATGCTGTGTTATTTTTTACGCCGGTCAGCTTGTCTGAGTACGCCAGATTGTTAATATAGTTAATTTTAATTTTTAGCTGCTGGGCTGTTTCGCTCAAGCTCTTTGCCAAGGTTCCAACCTCATCATTCGAGCGAATATCCAAATCTACATCCAGATGTCCATCGGCTAAATCCTGTGCTGCCTTGTCTAGTTCCTTTAGCGGACGAATAATCGTCTTTGCAATCTGAATTGTGATAAGTACAAATATCAGCCCTGTCGCAAGTGCCAAGCCTACAACTCGCAATGCTAATGCATTGAAATCTGCCTTAATTTCATCATTCGGTGCAATTACTGCCATCATTTTGCCATTACATAGAATCGTAAACGCCACTGTTTTGTTACGTCCATTGAAATCCAACTCGTATACTTTATCATTGCTTATCAATTCAGACTGTTTAATATGGGCTAATGCATCACTAAAGCTAGTCACATTAGTCCCCGGCTCTAACTCCCGACTATACGCCACATTAAAGTTCTCATCTACCAAAAATGCATATCCGGTATCATACACCTGTATCTCATCCACCATAGCCGTGATAAATGGCCAGTCAATATCCATACCCACGATACCCACCAGCTGCTCATCTTTATAAATTGGCATTGCATAGGAAACAATCTTTCGACCAGTGTTCTGATTCTCATATGGATCCATCCAAAGGGCTTCCCCTGCCTCCACAGGCTCATAATACCAACCGACATTCTCCATATCATCCTCGGAATATGCTGTAATATTCGTATTCTCTTCCAGTGCCAACTCTCCGGTTTCATTACTCACCAACCAGTAAAAGCCTTCGGTTGGTCCAGCAATTTCAGGATTCAAACGAAAATAAATCCCAATAGAACCTTTGGTTTTATCTGCAATATTATGTCCTGCCTGAGTCAGATGTTCAATGCATGCAGCACGGTAGCTATCATCCTTTAAGTCATCTACACTAGAAATATAGTTCAGGGACAATACCGCCATAACCTCTGTGGACTGTTCGATACGTCCCAGAATATTGTTCAATTCCTCCGCCTTTTCCTGACAGGTCAGGTTCATTGTCGAAACGACACTCTTTTCCAGTTCGGCACGAAAGCTTGCGATACCTAATCCACCGATAGCAAGACTCGAAAACAAAATACCTACTAAAACCAAAAATATAATCTTATTTTGAATAGAACTTTTTATTTTCATAGTCTCACCTCTTCTTTCGTAGATTTCTCTTATATATATAATCGTCAAAAATGTCCAAAATTGCAACATGTATACAACAAAATCCCCCAATTTTTTGGGGGATTTCTAAAAATTATATTTTCTTCTGCTTCATGAAAAATTCATTTATCATCTGTACAATTTGTTCTGGACTCGTTGTTTTCAGGATATATCCTTCTGGCTTAAGATTAAGCACCTGCTGGATACTCTCTTTGTCATTCTTGCTCGTTAAGAACATGACTGGAATATCACTAAATTCCGACTCTGAGCGAATCATTTCAAGGACCTGTTTTCCATTGATAACAGGCATTTCATAATCCAAAAGCACCAAATCAGGACGATTAGTAGAAAGATACTTAATCGCCATAGCTCCGGAATTTGCTAGGATAACCTGATAGGTATCTTCGAGCCATCCCTTTACATTACGAAGCATAGCACCCGAATCATCTACCACCAAAATCTTTTTCTTAGTGTGCTTTCCATTGGCTTTTATGTATTCATCCATACTGCTTACAACTTCTTTTACGTCAATCGGCCTCTGAAATTCCTTCTTCAAAAGCTGCTTTGGTATCAGTTTACGAACCTCAGACAACTCATTTACATCTCCGATTACAAAAACCGAGATATCTTCCTCTATGATTTTGTCTCGCATAAACACAAGTGCCTGCTGCTTCTTCACCAAATCCTCATCGGTATACATAAGGACTGCTGTAATGTCGTCCTTGACTGCATTAATTTCATTTACACTTGGCCCAACTGTGATTACGTTGTATTCCAATTCCTTTAATTGTTCTTCCATCGCAATATTTAGATAGCTACGTGCTTCTGTAAAAACTAGTATATTATACATCTGAAAAAAGTCCTTTCATGACTATTTTTTTAATTCTGCAATCAGCTCATCTGCCAGATTCATGACATCCTCCATGGCTACATCTGCCACAAAGGCACTTAAGCTTTCAACCTTTTGCTGACATTCTGCTGGAAATGCAAAGCCCTCTAAGGCATGCATTGCTGCATCTGCTCCATCCAAATCAAAGCAGTCCATTGCATTCTTCAGATTCTCTAATTCAGCAAGAATATCCTCTATCGGAACCTCCTGCTTCTCCTGTTCATGCATACGAGCAAATGGTTCTAGAATCGGCTTATAACTTCTGTACAATGATAACACATCTGGTGTCTCTAAGGCTAGCGTTTTTTCATCTTCTGCATTGCCTAATTGCTCCAAACGATAAAACTTTTCAGAAAGCTCCATCGCACCTATCATACGTGCAGTACTCTTCAATGCATGCACTTCAATCGTATAATCACGAATCAAACCATCTGCTAAACATTTTTCCACCTTGGTAGACTTCTGGTCGATAAGCTTATAAAAGTCTCCTAGAAGACTTAAGAACAATTCTTTTGTTCCAGAGTTCTGGATTCCTTCCTTTACATCCAAGCCCTCAATAACCAAATCCTCTTCCTGTGTATTCTGGTTCGCTAATGCTATCTTCTCCGGATCCTCTATAACGACCATACCTAGTGGTAGCCATCTACGAATACATCCGCATAATTCCTTAAGCTTGATAGGCTTTGGTACAAAATCGAAAAATCCATTGTTTCGGAACAATTCCCTTGCTTCCGTAGTCGCATTTGCAGAAAGTGCGATAATTGGAAGCGCCTGGAAATATTCCCCTTCTAGCTTGCGGATTTCCTTCGTTGCTTCCACACCATCCATAACTGGCATCATATGATCCATAAGTACGATATCATAGTGATTTTTCTTGATTTTCTCTACTGCCTGCTTTCCATTTTCAGCAGTATCTATCTGCACTTTGAGAGGTTCTAATAATCCTTTCGCAACCTTAAGGTTCATCTCATGGTCATCCACGATGAGCAATTTGGCATCCGGTGCAATAAAGCACAGTACATCTTCTTCATTTTCTACTGTAACCGTTTCTCCGTTAATCATCTGACAGAAATTCAAGCTATACAGAGGCTTGTTCATGATAGATGCCTGTTTATCTGAAAGATTCTGCTGCATTGGATTATGTAATACACAAAGCTTTGTTTTACATTCGTTCATACGCTGGCACATATTCACCGTAAGCATATCCACATCATCTGTAAAAATCATAGTAGCCTGTGCTACACCCTCATAGACCTCTGCAAATTCAACACTCTTTAATCCATAGGCTGCTACAAGCTTCTTGTATTGTTCCTCCACTAACGGACTGACAAACTTGCCTGTAACCACAGTGTTCTCCAGATATTCTGGTTTCACACTAGCTGCCTTCTTTGCACTACATACCTTCTGCGGAATATTAAAATAGAAGGTACTACCTTTTCCATATTCACTGGTAACTCCGATAGAGCCTCCCATCAGCTCTACCATCTGCTTCGAAATAGAAAGTCCAAGTCCCGTTCCCTCTTTGAAATGGTTCTTTTCTTTATCTACCTGAGAATAAGTGCCAAAAAGCTTATCAATATCTTCTTCCTTGATTCCTTGTCCAGAATCCTCGATTTTATAAGTCACATTTACATGCTCCTCATCTATCGCCGCAGTCTCCACAGTTAGCTTTACAAATCCGTTGTCTGTAAACTTAATCGCGTTATTCATGAGATTGATAATAACCTGACGAATACGCTGTCTATCTCCATATAGCACTTCTGGAAGATCCGTATCAATATCATATAATAGCTCTACGTCCTTTTCCCCAATACGATTAAGGAAAATCATAGATAAATCATGGAAGGTGGACATTGGTTCGTATTCGTCCTCAATAATATCCATCTGTCCTGCCTCAATTTTGGAAAAATCTAAAATATCATTGATAATTGTAAGTAGTGCATCTCCTGAGCTTCGAATATTGTTCAAATACTCTCGCATACTAGGTGGCATTTCCTCACGCAAAAGAATATCTGTCATACCCACAATCGCATTCATTGGAGTACGAATCTCATGCGACATATTCGACATAAACGCCGACTTCGCCTTGTTCGCTTCCTCGGCACGCTCCTTTTCTAATTCCGCACGTGCTCTCTCTGCCTCTGCTCGCTCCTTTGCTTCCTCTGCGCGTTCCTTTTCTTCCTCTACAAGCTCTAAAAGATTGTGATGCTCTGTATTATCTATCAACAATAGACTATACCCAATGGCTCTGTTTTTCTGGGTAATGGTTTCTACTTCCTTCACATAATGCTTATCCTGCAAATCTACACAATAGCTATAATCATAGAACAACATAACCACATCGCCCGGAACCTTTTCGCTCTTTTCCAACATCTTTAGCTCTGGAAACAGTTCCTTTGCCGCTGGGTTAGCATCTAAATATCCATATTTATTATCCACAATGATAAGCGCATTGTCTGTGTGCTCAATTACCCATTCTCGTCCACGATCTGTTACATAAAAGAAATTGCCATGGAGCACCCCTACGATAATCGCCAAAATAGATAAGGCGGACGCAAGCGGAACAATGTCATATGGAAACTGGAACAAAAGTCTAATATGCAGCGCAAGAACAATAATAAACTGCGCCCCCACCAAGCGAGCTAAATTATGTTTTTCCTCAATAGCTCTTACTTTGAGCATGCGAGTTGTAGTAACTATCATTCCCGCAATCAGCATGATACATAAAATACAGTTTCGCACCATATATAGAACGCTCGGCACAGTCTCTACCAAGGTAATTCCAACCCACTTAATATGCTGTACCTTAATGTCTAAAAATACCATATGCAATGGGTCGTCAATAAAAATCATAAACAGAAATAAGAGTTCAATCCCTACCCAAATCGACAAAATCAAGGTGCGGAGTCTCTGTGTTCCCATATCCAAATAAGTTGCCACAAAAAGCATAAATGAAAAATAGAACAAGGTATGTGCAAGATACAAAATCTTGTTCGCCATCAATGCCGCTTCCTGTGTCTGTGTTCCCAACATAAGCAGATAGATACAGTTGATAAACAAACAGCCTACATTTGTTAAAAGCAGACTCATCGTAGCTTTCGTCTGTTCTTTTCTAAATAATGCAATACAGCCTAATAGCGGTACACATACCCCAATCAGCTGTAACCAAGGTGCAATTAGAAGTAATCCCATTTTTCTTCCCCCCAACTTCTACTGTCCTAATTCTTCTGTGAGTGCAAGAATTTGTGGTGCAATACGCTCGCGTTCCTTTTCCGTTACCTTTTTAAACAACGGATACGCTGCCATCATAATCAATAGTCCTGGAGCTCCGAACAATAAACTCTTCCACATCATTTCTATACCGCCTACCAAAACCATGCTTAATCCAGCTCCAAACAGCAAACACCCTACCAATCCAACGCAGATACTAATCATGGTTCCTTTTGTAGTAACACTTTCATCCAACTTGCGTAGCTGTGCTAATTTATCATCCGCTTTTGGCATATATTTGCTACGAATTTTTTCAATCTCAGCCTGCTGCTCCGCCGAATAGGTATATTCAAAATCTGGTTTATTATTCTCCATTCGCCTTCAACTCCTTAAAATCTTTTTTTGCTCCGTGTATCATAAATGCTGCAATCGTATTAATTGCAATGGTTACTGCAATTCCTGTCAGGGTATTCATAAATCCCGTATCAAAATCACCTTGTACTCCAACTGTCGTTGTTGCATTCTGTCCAGTAAAACTGGTTAGCATTGCCACCTGCAAGGTGAAAATGGATACGATTGCCTTTACCATATCGATACGTTTTACCGCCGCATAGACTGGATTCTTTCGTTCTCTGTACTTCACCATATTAATCACAGCCATGGTAAAACAGTAGAAGGTGAATGTCGCTAATCCAATTGTTACTATCATATGATATTCAATGGTCTGCTTCTGTACGATAACCATAAACATAATAACCGAAACCGCAATGTTTAAAACCATCATCAGCCATCCACATACCTGATAGCTTTCTAGGCCTCTATGATGCATTTCCTCTTCGTTAAGTCCTTTTGCCTGCGAACGAAAAATCACTATAAAACGCATGATACTAAGAATTACATTGTAGCCAGCCATCGCAAAGAGCCACGAAGAATTGTATACAAAGCCCAAGATAATCTTAAACGTTGCAAATACAAGGTTAATTAGCAGTCCGCGGTACATAGAAATGCGCAAGCGTAGGTCCTTATCCGTCAGATAGGCATTCGCATATTGATTCTTGTATACACCAGCTTTAACCTTTTTTACAATTCCCGGAATTCGCACACACACTACTACAAGGGTATAAAAAGCAAATATATAAAAAAGAATTGCCAACAGGCTTTGCTCTAAGTGATTGACAAATATGTAAATCAGTCCTGCAATTGTAGCATTAAACATCAAAAAAATAACCAATCTATATGGAAAAAGTAGCGCCTTTCCTACTCGTAACCAGTCAATTTCTTTTCTAGTTTCTTCTTGTATATTTTCTATCTTACTCATCTTTACTTCTATATAATCGAACCGTAAATGTACTGCCCTCACCCAGACGGCTACTTACGGAAATCTCTCCTTTACATATATCAATTACTCGTTTTACCAGTGCAAGTCCCAACCCATTGCCTCTGGTCGCATGGGAGGTATCACCCTGATAGAATTTCTTAAAAATATTTTGCCCTGTTTCTGGCGTCATGCCACATCCGGTATCTTTTACCTGAATATAGGCATACTCCTCGTCTGCATAGAGGTTTAAGCCTACGGTTCCACCTGCCTCTGTGAATTTCAATGCATTCGATAGCAGGTTGTTCCATACGAGGCTAAGCAATTCCTTATCCGCCTCGATATATACCTCGTCGGTAATATCCGTTTCTATCTCGATGTCCTTGTCCTCCCAAACAGATTCAAACTCCAACATACACTCGCAAAGCTGCTCGCCGAGGTCATACCTTTCGCTATTCGGATAAATCTGCTGATTCTCCAGTTTGTTAAGTTTTAAAATGTTTGTAACCAAAGCAGACAATCTTCTCGTCTGTTCGGTAATTGCCTTGCCGTATTCAATACGCTTTTCATCCTCCACCGTAGGAGCCTGCAAAAGTGTACCATAGTTCTGCATAACTGCCATCGGCGTCTTCATCTCGTGGGATACATTCGCTATGAAGTCCGTACGAAGTGTCTCTACACCAGACAATTCCTCTATCATATGATTCAATAGAGTGATAACTTCGTCAATTTCATTTCCACTTTCTGGTCCTTTTATGTAATCAATGCGTACCGAAAAATCACCTGCCACTACCCTGTCCAAGGCTTCCTGAATACGTCTCATCGGCTTCTTCACCGTAATGTAATGGTAAATCGAATCAGCCGCCGTAAACAAGACTGCCAGGAATAAAATATTGCCAATAATTATGAAAGTTCCATATTTTCCTTCTAAATGCCATTTCTGCTCATAGCTAAAAAACAATATAAAGTTGACGATTACGATAAAGCCAAATAATGCAATCCCCATTGCAAAGCGGCTCAACCATCGTATCCAATTCTTGCTCATAACTCCTCCAAATCATGTCGCAACCATTTGGTTGCATATGTATTGATTTCAATATATGAAATACTACTTAAGTACCGCTTTATATCCCAGTCCATGTACTGTCACAATTTCAAAATCATCACATTCCGACATCTTGTCACGAATCTTTGTCATATATACGTCTACGGTTCTAGGACCGGACAAAGATTCTGCGTCCCAAAATTCTTCCATCAGTTTTGTACGGGTAAAGGTTTTCTTTGGATAAGATAATAATTTGTAGAGAATATCAAATTCACGAACCGTCAGAATGATTTCCTCTCCATCCAAATATGCACTATGTTCCTCTGCATCTAATACCAATTTGCCGATTTCCAGCTTCTTATTCGTGTTAATCTTTGCTCTACGAAGAAGTGCCTCCACGCGAAGTAAAAGCTCCTCCAAATCGATTGGCTTAATCATGTAATCATCAATTCCTACACGAAAGCCCTTTCTCTTAGACTCAAAATCGTCTCTCGCTGTCATAAAAATAATTGGAATTTCCTTATTTATATCTCTAACATTTTCTGCGAACTCAAAGCCATCAGTTCCCGGCATCATGATGTCTGAAATAATTAAATCAAATACGGTCTCATACATCATATCATAGGCTTCTTCAGGCTCTAATGCTCCTTTTGCCTCAAAACCATTCTGATTCAAGTAAGAACACACTGTGCGGTTTAAATCCTTGTCATCTTCTACTACCAAAATATTGAACATAATCTTCTCCCTTTTCTATAACAAAAATCTCTAGGTCTTATCTATCGTGTCACTTCTAAATACATTTGTGCCACTTTAAAACATATTTTTTCATATATATGTTAAATAAATGTTAACCTAGCATACGATTCCCTCATTTTCTTTGAAAAATTCATAAACCGCCGCCTCATAACTATTAGTATCCACACAATGACTCATGCCATGTCCTGCCCCCTTAATGAGAACAAGCTGCACATGGCTTTCTCCCGCCACCTGACAATCCATACTCATCGAACAAGGCACAAAATCATCCGCATCTCCGTGTATAATAAGCGTTGGTATCTGACTCTCTCTCACTGCCTCGATAGCAGAAGCTTCCTCTATATCAAACTTTCCAATCCATTTCGCACTGATTTTCGCCAGCCAGTAGGTTGCTTTTACTGGAAATCCCATCTGTTTGATTACACTACACAAAATCGCCTTTGGCGAAGAGTAAGGACAGTCCGCCAATATCCCAATGACATTTTCTGGAAGTCCGATATTCGAAGCCATCAGCACAGTCGCACCACCCATGGACAAGCCACTTAAGTAAATCTTCTGTTCCTTCCCCAAACGTTTTACCATATATTCTGCCCAACTAAGAACGTCATAGCGTTCCTTGACCCCAAAGGTAATTGTTTTCCCCTGACTATTGCCATGTGCTCTATGATCTGCCAACAGAACATTAAAGCCAAGCTTGCGTGCATATAGAAATATTCCATTTCCATCACGAATCGCACTACACCGATAGCCATGAAAGAAAATAATAAGAGGTGCTCCCTCCTGCATGTGATAGTATTTCCCTGCTAAAAGCAGACCATCATGGGATAGCACCTCTACCTTTTCGTAAGGAATTTGCAACACCTCATTGACACAAGTGGTTATAGTTTCGTGGTAAGCATCGTATGGTTCTCCATGTGGAAGACTGCTATCATCCCCCATATACCTTTTGTTGGAGGAAAAAATCACATCATACAACACCCACAAAATCCCAACAAATAGAAAAACAAATCCAATTACATACCACAAAACTGTCATTTCAACCTCTAAATTACTCTTTTTGCCCCCTTATTTTTTATACTTGGAAGCGAAATATGTAGGAATCAAGGTAAGAATACTCATAATTCCCGCTGCAAAGAACAGCACGTTAGATGGCGCCATACCCTCATTTCCATTAATCACGACCGGATTTCCAAAAGCCTTGATAATAATATTCGCAGTAGAAGGTCCTAAAACCATAGGAATCATAACATTAAATATAATACGAACACCTTCAAACTGCCCAAAATTTCCTTCTGGATATAAATTCTTCATCCATGCCGTTGTCGTCTGCATGATAAGCACATATCCAATACCTGCTAAGATGATACCTGGAAGCAAAAGCACTACAGTACCACCAGCAATACCAATCGTAAATAAACCAATCACAGAGAAGATAATACTTGCCACTATCATCTTGATATGCTGTCCGTTGTTAATCGCCTTAGTAGCAGGGATGGTTGCTAAAATTGCAAGTCCAAGTCCCACACCCTGCAAAATGCCAGAGGTTCCTTCATCATAGCCTAATGTATAGATGAAGTAGTTTCCGATATGTGCATAGTAGAAGTTAAAACAGATAAAATATACACAGCTAACGAGGAATACACAGAATAATTCCTTGTTTTCTTTTACGGTCTTAAAGTTAAACACCGAGAATACCTGATGCCAAAAGCCTTTTTCATCGCGGTTAGGCTGAAGGTTTTCTCCTTCTTTCATAAAGAAAAAGCCCAACGTTCCGATAATCATAACGGATACACCCATAATGATGAAGAACATAAAATAATCCAAAATATTAATCAGAATACCACTGACTACCGTTCCTACGATAGTTGCAATAATTGGAAGTGCAGCTAATGCTGCTCCAATCTGTCCACGATTCTTTTCATTGGAAATATCTGTTGTCCAGCTACTGAAAGCCGCGTCGTTGCCCATACTACCAAAGAAGCTCATTAACGCATCCATTACAACCACCATTACAGCTGCTGCTACAATTTCATTCTTTGGAAGGAATTCGGATACGCCGAATAAAATGGTAAAGATACCCCACAGCACATATCCGATAAAAATAAATGGACGTCTTTTGCCCTTTCTGTCACTCATCGTTCCCCAGAAGAATGTACTAAAAGTGGTTACAATAGAGGATACTGCTGTCATCCAGCTAATAATTTCTGAATATGGTCCAATCTTCGCATAGATAAAGGTATTGAACCACTGATTCTCCACATTCCAGCAAAGCTGTCCTGCCAAACCTACTACCCAGATGAGTATCCACTCTCTTCTGCCTATCTTTTCTGTCAAAGTTTTCTTTTCCATAAGTTTTCCCTCTTTTTTCTTATTTATCCCTAATTTCTTTATTTACCAAAAAAATCACATTCGCTTATTATACTCAGTTTTCTAAGCATTCGCATATATCTTCTCTGTGAATTCACGCAACATATTTTGATATCTCTCTGGATCACTCACAACACAATCTGCATGGTCAACTCCTTCGAAAAGATGCAATTCTTTATAGCCTTTATTGGCTTCATACATCTTCTGGCTATGCCAGTGTGCAGTAAAGGTATCCTCCGTCCCATGTACGAAACAAATTGGTATCTCATTGTCAACCAAGCGGTCAATTGGTCGAACCTCTTCGAAACGATACCCATAAAGAATTTTACAATAGTAAGATGCTAATGTTGCTACCCAATCTGGAAAACGAAATATCTGTTGCGCCTTCCACTTTACTACAGGAAGTATCTCGCTATATCCACAATCATTTACGATAAAATCTACTTTCGGCTGGTACGAAAGTGCCATCACCTGTAATCCAGCACCCATAGATTCTCCATGCAAGCCAATATGTATATCATTGCCATATCTAGCATAGGTATCCTCAATCACTGCCATCAAGTCTCTGGATTCTTTAAGTCCAAAAGTAACCGCTGTCGGTGCGTTTACCCCATGTCCTCTATTTTCATATAACACACAATTTATCCCTAGTTTTCTCCAGAGCGGAACATATTTGTAGGTGCCATATCTCGTACTCGTGTATCCATGCGATAAAATTACATATCTCGTACTCTCCACCTCTGCTGGAACAAAACCAACCCATAGCTTCTGTCCATCAAAGGTCGTAATCGTATGCTCCTGTTCGATTTCTATACTCTCTCCCTGCATATAGTCATAAGAAATCAGCATATTCTTCTCATAATCAAGCGTATGCACTTTCGGACGCACTGTAAACCTCGCCATACCGGTGAGGAAGACCGAAATTAATATCAATATAGCTATCAAAAAAACTAGCCATCCCATATAATTTTACCCCATGATTTCTAATTTTTGGCACAATTGCCCTATTGTTAGTATTATACCTCTAACCTATGAAAGATTCAACCTATAGAGGGCATCAAGTAAAGCAAGAAATTAGCCAAGTAAAGCTCGACCCACGTCACTTCGTGACTTTTCGTCGCTTTTTCAAGCGACTCGGCTCTCGCTCTTTGGCTAAACGCCAAATTACAGACATAAAAATAGGACAGCAACGTAAGCTAGCTTACATGCTGTCCATTTTTATGTCTTTTACTTGGCTAAATAGTTATTTGATATCTTCAACAGTTTTAATCTGTTCCATAGCCTGTTCTAATGTCATTCCATTTGCTACTAACTCTTTACGAGCAGCATTGATAGCCTGGATTTCTTTCATACGAGGACCAGATAATTCGTAGCCCTTCATAGCCCAAAGGGTAAGTGCCCAAGCAACCATAGGAACGATACAGAATAATACGATTACTACCCAGTTCATACCTTCTGAATATGGTGTTTCTGCTACTGGTAAGTTCTCAAGTCCAATAATTGTAACTGCGATACCTACTACTGTAGCAGCTAAAGAAGATACTAATTTATCTACTAATGAGAATAAAGTTCCCATGATACCTGGGATGTATTTACCTGAACGATATGTTTCGTAGTCTGCACAGTCTGCAACCATTGGGATTGGCATATCTGCTGTTGAGTAATATGCACCATAGCCAAGGCCGAAGAAAATAATAAATACAATAGTATAAAGGTTAAGACTAAGCTTACCATCTGTCATAATACTTAAATTGAAAGCTGGGTTACCTGGCTGCCATAAGATAAGAAGGATTAGTACTACTACGTAGCAAGCCAAAGCTACACCAACGTATTTCTGAAGAGAAGCCTTCTGACCTTTTTTCTGGGATGTATTTACAGTTAATGCAAAGAATGGAGCTGAGAATACATATCCAAGTACCATCATTGGAAGATATAATCCATCGTAGTTGCCCATCATACATCCGTATAACATACAAAGTACTGTCATGTTGGTAGCGATGGATAAAGCTAATTTACATGTACCACCAGCAACCATAAGTCTCTGCATTGGTTTGTTTGCTTTGATAATTTCAACATATTCGGAAACTTTAACTTTTTCCTGAGCACCGCCGCCGATACCGAAGTATTTAGAATTATCTTTTTCCCAAATACCGATAACCGCAAGAATTGTAAGGGCGATTGAGATCACAATACCAATTGGTGCAAATGTTGCATAAAATTCTGGTGTATTGTAGTCACCAACATTAGAACGAATAATTGGTGCTAACACCTGCATAAGACCCATACCTGCCATAGAACCAATTGTATTGAAGATTGTGAACAATGGTCTCTGTTTTGGATCATTTGTAAGTACACTCTGTGCAGAACGTGTTACTGAGGTCTGGAAAGTATAACCGATTACCCAAACCATATATAATGCAACGAACAATACATAACGTGCCCATGCCATAGATTCTGGAACAAATGGTGTAAATATGTAAAGTGCAATTGTTGAAATAGCCATAATTGCATTACCGATTACCATGAAAGGACGGAATTTACCGAACTTACCATCCGTACGGTCCATTAATGCACCAATGATTGGGTCTGTTACCGCATCAAACACACGCATTACAGTAATCATTGTGGTTGCAAAAAGTGTTGCGATTCCAAGTACAGTGTTACCAAAAGTAGCAATGTAAGACAGAATCAATACGAAGTACACGTTTGTAGCACCATTGTTCATTGGAAACAGTGCTAACTGGTACATCTTGGCGCGGTTTACGCCATCGTTAGCTGTTACATTTTCTTTACTCATTTCTTATTACCTCTCTTTATTTTAGAACCAGTTCTTGGTATCAACCTTTGGAGCTACATACTCTGGATGATCCTCGTCTGATCTAATAATTACAGCGTTATCTACTAAGTCGCCAGATTTTACTTCAAGTTTGTTTTCACCATCTGTAAGAGTTACTTTGAACTTGAATACGTTTTCTGCTTTCTTTGTTTCTACTAAATTTCCGTTCAAATAAAGTGATACTTCTGGCTGATTAGAGTATACTGTAACTTCCTGTGCATATTTCTTACGATATGTGAAACGTCTATTTGCAATATATACAAATGGATCTTTCTTGTTCCAGTACGCTTTATACAGGTAGAAGCAATCCTTCTTTAACTTACGGTCAAAGGTAACCATACCCTTATGGTTCATACCTGGTTCGCCACCCTGGTTACGATCATCTGCTGCGAAGTCAAACATATTCCAAATGTATGTACCCCACATATATGGATGACGTTTGAAACATTCTAACATGAATTCATGGTAAATGTTCTGGTATTCTTCTGTATTGTCACCACGTTTTGGTTTTTCTGCGTGGAGGTTTGGCATACCTTCTGCACCATATTCAGAGTATCCTAAGCAACGGTTTGGATAAATCAAGTGATAGAAGCCAATCCATAAATCATTTAACCAAAGGAATGGTACGTACCAGCCTAAGTAGAGGTTCCAAGCTACAATGTCTGTAATCTTGGTAACTCTGTTGAATGGTCCACACATAGCATAACAAGCCATTGTAGTAGGTCTTGTTGGGTCCATCTTGTGTACGAATTCCTGTAATTCTTTGTGGTTCTTTAACATGTCCGCTTTGTCAGTTACCTTGATTGTGATTTCGTTTGAAATACCCCATGTAACGATAGATGGATGATTGTAGTTCTGTGCAATCAATTCTTCCATCTGGTCATGTGTATTCTTGTTGCCGCCTGGCATATGGTGTGAAATGTATGGGATTTCTGCCCAAACAATCATACCAACCTTATCACAAAGATCATAGAAATACTGATCATGCTGATAATGCGCAAGACGAATGGTGTTTGCACCGATTTCCTTAATCATTTCCATATCTAAATCCATGTTGTCATGGTTAATTGCATTACCAATTGCTTTCCAGTCCTGATGACGAGACACACCATGGAGAGGGTATGACTTTCCATTCAAATAGAAGCCTGTCTTTGGATCAAAGTGGATAGAACGGATACCACATGCACTGCTTACCTGGTCAACAGCTACGCCATCTTTTGTCATAGTAGCAACTACTGTGTAAAGATATGGATCTTCTAAACCATTCCAAAGATGTGGATTCTCTACTACGAAGTTTACAGAATCACCAGCTCCGCTATCTACTACTTTGCCTTCTGCATCTAAAAGCTCGATTTTGATTTCAACATCTTTTGATTTTGTAAAGGTGTCAACACGAACTTCTGCCTTGTCTCCTTTTACTTCTGGAGTAATCTTTAAGCCTTTGCTGCCGCAGTAATCTAAATCAAAATGGTCTTTGTTTACTACTAACCATTCTACATCACGATAGATACCGCCATAGAAAGTAAAGTCAGCCATCTGTGGGTAAACACGGTCATTCTTGCTGTTGTCTACCTTTACTACGATTTTGTTCATGTCTTCAATGACATCAGTTACATCTACACGGAAAGTAGAATATCCACCATCGTGCTGTGCAACTACTTCCTTGCCGTTTAATACTACATTTGCAGTAGCATTTACGCCGTGAAACTGTAAGTATACGACTTCTTTTTCTTTGTCGTATTCTGGTGCAGCTACTTCTGTTTCGTATGTACAAGTACCACGTCTGTAGTCTCCACCACCATCCTGTCCATCAAGCGCGTTCCATGTGTGTGGCAAGTCGAGCTTGGTCTGGCTACCATCTAAATCTGTGAATAACCAGTTTTTCATGAATGTCGTTGTTTTTCTCATGTCTTGTCCTCTCCCATTTATATATTTCTTCTCTTTATTCTTAACATTTGTTAATTCAATAATTATAGCATTTTTCAGCCCTTTTTACAAGTACTGCTTCAAGTCCTCAGAGGAGCCCTCAATCTTTCCAATTGCCGATTTCACAGTATTAGCATAATGGAGGTTCTGTTCACTCATTTCTCGAACCTGGTCAGCACTCGCAGTTACCTCCTGTGTTGCCGCTGACAATTGCATGATGTTGTCTACCAGCTTATTGTTCGAATCGGTAAGTCCGTAAATTCTCTCATCAATTTCATGAATATCATCAATCAACTCTGACATATTACTCATCAGCGTTTCAAACGCCTCTGCTGCGTCTGCAATCTTCTGATTCTGAGCATCTGTTGCATCCACGGAATTCTGTACAGAACCCATAACCTCATCTGCATTTTCGTTCAATTCACTAACAATACGAGTAATCTCTTCTGTGGATTCTCGTGTCTGATCGGCAAGACTTCTAATCTGGTCTGCTACTACTGCAAAACCGCGACCTGCTTCTCCTGCACGGGCACTCTCAATAGAAGCATTAAGAGCCAACATCTTGGTCTGATTCGAAATATTGTAAATAATACCGGTAAACTCTTCTACTGCCTTTGTTTTCTCCTGAAGACGAGCCATAGAAGTGGTTACTTCTTCGTTTGTATTTGCGATTAAAACTGCCTGTTTCTTCAAATCCTGCATTGCCTGAATATTGCCCTGAATACTATCGTTAGACTCAACTGCAATGCTAACCATCTGTCTCGAACGCTCACTCGTTTCCAGAATTGCTTCCTGAATCACCTGTGTCATGCTATTCTGTTCCTCGATACTTCTTGCCGTGAGGGCCGTCGCCTCGGAAATTTCAAGCATATTGAAAGCAACATTTTCCGTAGAGTCTACAAGCTCATCAATAAGGTCTACACTCTCTATCGCATTCTCATGTACATTTCGAGAAACACCTACGATACCATCGTACATTTCCTGCTGTTTTTCATTCTGTTCTGCAACTGCACCGAGTGCATGGTCACTAAACATTTTTGCCGCATGTGCAACACGCTCAAGCACAAAGAATACAAGAAGTGCACACCACATACGAAGGAAATAGTCTACGTTGTTCACGCAGTTTCCCATCACAAGCTGTATTACCGAAACTGCAACATAAATCACTGCATAGGCAATCGCTGCAATTCGGAACGTTTTTGTATCATAATAAGGAATCAATAGAATCAATACAACAAAGAGGCAGAAATATACAAACTGTGCATCCGTCAAGCCACCAATCACTATTGTCTCAATGCCTGCCTGCACCAAAACCATGCGATACACCAGCTTACTGCCCTTGTTTTTCAAGAAAACAATGAAGTTGAATGCTACCATCGCCACAACCAGCACTGTATTTATGTAAACTACAATCGGATTAATCACTTTCCAACTAAGCTTCATCCATGAATAGAGCAGAAATAAAGCCCACATCATACAGGTTGCAACCATGTAGAATTTATTCAGATATGCTACTCGATTCGCTTCAATATTGAAGCGGAACTTTTGTCCTTTACGTTCCCCCATTGTACTCCTCCGAAAAATTTATCCCAAAATACATACTTTTATCTATTATACTACAAAAGTTTTCATCTTAAAAGTGTACAAATTTATGTTTTTTGTTTGCTTTTATTGTGGTCTTTTTCACCTATGTACCCTATATAACAAAAAGGATGGAAAAACCATCCTTTTATAATTCTTCTTATAGTAGCTTTATTCCGTTTATTTCACACTGTTCTACCACATCTGCTGGCCATAGTGAACTTTGCACCTCGCCGATATGAGCCTTTCGAAGGAAAAACATACACATACGCGACTGCCCAATACCGCCACCAATCGTATATGGAAGCTCATCCTTTAATACCGCCTTGTGGAATGGCAGTTCCGCTCTATCCATGCAATCAGCCTTTTCCAACTGTTCCATAAGCGCTTTGCGGTCTACGCGAATACCCATGGAGGAAAGTTCTAAGGAAATGTCCAAAACCGGATAATACACAAGAATGTCCGCATTCAAAGCCCAGTCATCATAGTCTGGAGCGCGTCCATCGTGTGGCTCACCATTTTCAAGCTTATCGCCGATTTGCATAAGACATACCGCACCCTTTTCCTTGCTGATTAAGTATTCTCTTTCCTTTCCCGTCTTATCTGGATACATATCTAACAGTTCCTGAGAAGTGATAAAGAAAATATCCTTTGGCAAAATCAAATCAATATAATCATACTGTATCGCCATAAACTGCTCTGTTTTACGAAGACATTTGTAAATCGTACGAACTGTCTCCTTCAAATATTCTAGGTTTCTATCCTCTTTCGAAATAACCTTCTCCCAGTCCCACTGGTCTACAAAAATGGAATGAATATTATCAGTATCTTCATCTCTGCGAATCGCATTCATATCCGTATAGATACCTTCACCTAAGGTAAAACCATATTTCTTCAACGCATAACGCTTCCACTTTGCCAAAGAGTGTACAACTTCTGCTGGCTTATCATCCTGCTCCTTAATACCAAATGAAACTGGTCTTTCATAACCATTTAAGTTATCATTCAAGCCTGCAGTTGGATCAACAAAAAGCGGTGCTGACACACGTGCCAGACGTAACCGCTGGGCTAAAAGCCCCTGAAAGAAATCTTTTATCGTTTTTATCGCTATCTGAGTATCATGTAAATCTAGCTCAGATTCGTAATTCTTTGGGATTAATAAACGCTCCATACCTATTACCTCGTTATAAAAAGATATTCTTATTATACATGACAGTTATAGTTTTTCAACTATTTTTCACACAGTAAACTATACACAATATTTATGGCTTTTATAACAAAATCCCCAGGCATTTTTCCTGGGGATTTTTCACGTTGTTAAATTAATACAGCGTAGATTGCTGCCACAGATACAATAATCTGGATAATCGCAAATCGGAATACTACCTGCGCATTCGACCATTCCATTTTCTTGCGAACATGGTCATGAATTGGTGTAGTGGTGTTCTTTAAGATATGTATCTTAAGGAAACGTAAAAGTGCAACCTTGATAAGTCCCAAGCCGCCATCTAAAATAATTACGATAGCAAAGAGCAAGAACATCAGTGGACTTCCTGACTTTAGGGCTACGATGGCAAGGAAAATTCCCATCGCACGAGACCCCGCATCCCCCATCAAAAGCTTGCTTGGTGTCGCATTATACCAAAGATAGCCCAAAAGGGATACTGCAAATAATAAAATAAGGAAGTTAAAATCGTCCTCTACCCCTAAGATGGTATTTAACACGAAAAACGATACCATACTAATAATTGCAAGTGTTCCAGATAATCCGTCAACACCATCCGTACAATTGGTTACATTAATCGCTGCCCATACCAGAATAATCGTCAACACAGCGAAAATCGCAGGCGGAATTGTAATAGAAATTCCCAACAAAGCAATCACTATCGTGCTGGTATTGTAATGCAGATAAACTAGTGCAACTACTATTGCTACTGCCAGGTCTAAAAAGCCTTTTAAGTATTCGCCCCATGGCTTCTCTGCTGCATCATCGAAATATCCCGTCAGCATCTCTACTACGATAAGCACCAGATAAATTGCAATTTCTATATTCATCTGAGCAAACAAGAGTGCAGAAAGCGCGAAGGTAAACACAAATATAATACCTGCCCCTCTAGGCTTTCCAGCAGAAAGCTTTCCGTCATGGGCAAACGCACGCCCCATATCTCTTGGCAAGAATTTCTCTAGCTTTGCGATAGCAACACAGGTAAATACAAATGCAAACAAAATGCCGACAAATGCAACCACAGAGAAATCCAATCCGTTTATCAAATTAATCATTTTCAATTCTCCTTTAAGTATTCTAACGAAAGAGGCTTATTAAGCCGCACTTTCAACTTATGCTACATCTATTATAGTTAGCACAGAAAAAAAAGTAAAGTTATACTTGCTTTTTTCTTATTTTGTGGTATCATCATCTTAACGCTTTAAAGCACGAAAGTGAGGTATGTAAATCATGGCGCAAAAAGGTAACTTAATGACCGCCCGTCCAGACATTCGCGTACTGGATGCAACCCTTCGAGACGGAGGTTTAGTTAATAATTTTAATTTTTCAGATGAATTCGTTAGTGCTCTTTATCGTGCCAACGTAAAGGCCGGCGTTGATTATATGGAATTTGGCTATAAGGCTTCTAAGGAGCTTTTTGATGTAAACAAATTTGGAAAATGGAAATTCTGTGATGAAGCAGATATCCGTGCCATTGTTGGCGAGAACAACTCTGACATGAAAATCGCTGTTATGGCGGATGTAGGACGTTGCGATTACAAGAACGACATTCTTCCAAAATCAGAAAGTGTCATCGATATGATTCGCGTGGCTACATATGTACATCAGATGCCTGCGGCTATCGATATGATAGAAGACTGCAAGGCAAAAGGTTACGAAGTAGTCTGCAATATCATGGCTATTTCAAATGCAAAAGAATCTGACTTAGAACAGGCTCTTGAAATGGTCGCAAATAGTAGTGCCGACGGCATCTATATCGTAGACAGCTACGGCTCTCTCTATCCAGAACAGATTCGTGAAATCGCAGATAAATACACCGAAATTGCTGAAAAACATGGAAAATATGTAGGTATGCACGCCCATAACAACCAACAGCTTGCCTTTGCAAATACGATTGAAGCAACCGCCCGCGGCGTTAGCTACTTAGATGCTACTATGATGTCTATCGGACGTGGAGCTGGCAACTGTGCTATGGAGCTTCTTATCAGCTTTTTAAAGAATCCAAAGTACAACATTTTCCCAGTAATGAAATTTATTGAAGAATACATGATTCCATTAAAAGAATCCGGACTTGTATGGGGCTACAATATCCCATACCTTTTAACAGGAAGATTAAATCAGCATCCTTCTTCTGCTATCGATTACATGAAAGAAGAACGTACGGATTACACAAATTTTTACACAGATTTATTAGACAAGTAAACTTTTCATTTATGTACTCCTTTATAGGAAAAGCTGGTGGGTAATTTGCCCACCAGCTTTTCTTGTATATATTATCCCTCTGTATTCTAAATCTTCAAACCGCATCTCACTTTGTTCTTTTGATTGAGAAATGTTTCTAATCCATAAACAGTACAATTTCACCTGTCTTTAACGTTTTTTTCATATCCATCACACGCTGATTTCTAGAACCTCTAAATTTCAAAGTCAGATCCTTCTGTTCTGCGATAAAAGGACCATCCACCAGTACATCAATCATAGATAAAAATTCATCTGTAGCTTCACAATACTTTCTTCCACCCTTTACCAAATCTACATCATAGATATATCCAGTAAATGCCCATATATCCTTCTTTGGATACTGCTCCTTTACTTTTCGTACAAACTTCACCAGCTCTACTTGGTTTTCTGGCTCGAATGGCTCGCCACCCAAAAGAGTAAGTCCCTGTACATAGACTGGTGCGAGAGAATCGAGGATCTCCTGCTGCACCTTTTCATCAAAAGCTTCTCCATAATCAAAATCCCAGGTATGTGGCTGAAAACAATCCTTGCAGTGATTGCGGCAGCCTGATACAAAAAGAACCGTGCGGCAACCTAGTCCATTCGCAATATCTGTGTATTTAATTCCTGCGTAATTCATTTTTATCTTTCTCCCATACAAAAATCTATTAAATTCACATGCTTAATTCCATCACGTGATGTCGTTATTTTGTCCATCGACACTACATATTTTGGATAATTGTCAGCAATGTCTTTATATGCACCAAATTCACGTTCCACTACATGTTCATCCGCCAAAAGATATGCTGCCTGTATATAAATTTTTTCCTCGCCTCGTGTTGCGATGAAATCAACTTCCCCTTTATACGTTTTGCCTATATACACCTGATATCCTCTAGAAATAAGTTCATTATAGCATATTGTTTCTATAATATAGTTATATTCATCTTTTACCCGATTCTTTTTTAGGTGAAAAAATCCTAAATCACAAACATATGTCTTTTCTTCAAAAGAAAGAACTTTTTTTCCACGAATATCGTATCTGGAAACTTTATCGCACACACATGCATCTGTAATATATCGCAAATAATCATAAACTACTGGTGCAGAAACAGATGCTCCAGTTTCTGATAAATTGGCTGCAATAGCATTTCCTGAAATTGTTGTAGATGAGTTTGCAATTAGATATTCTAACACTTTTTCAAGTGCAACTGGAGATGCAACTTTATTTCTCATCACAATATCTTTCAATACTACAGAATCGAATATATTAGACAAAACTACCAGTTTACTATTCTCATCTGTTTCTTTACATACTAGTGGGAATCCACCCCATGTCAAATATTCTTGCATATATTCATCTAAGGTTAAATTCACACCTTCACTCTTCTTAAACTCACAAAACTCTTGAAAATTAAATGGTAACACTCGAAAAGATAAAGATCTTCCACTCAAGTGTGTAGCAAGCTCTCCTGATAACAACTTTGAATTCGATCCTGTGATAAATATACTTGCATCATGAGTAGAACGAAAAGAATTGATTACCAATTCAAAATCATCTACATTCTGTATTTCATCAAAAAACAAATAATATTTTTTTTCATCGATGATTCTTTCTTCTACATATTCATACAGAGCATCCGCATTACTTATTTTGCGATATTTATAATCTTCAAAATTTACATAAATAATATGCGTTTCATCTATACCTTTTTCTTTTATCTCACCTATAATTTGTCGCATAATCGTTGATTTGCCACAACGACGTATTCCTGTTATCACTTTTACCATTTCCGACTCATAAAATGGACGAACTCTACTTAAATAAATCTCTCGTTTTATCATGATGTCACCTTCCTTTTTACCATCATATCATGCTCAAACATAAGATTCAATAGAATTAATTTTTTTTAACACTATGCACTTTTTTTATTATATATTAATTTTTTTTAATTCTATTTAAATGTAATATGCCCCATCTTTTGATGGGGCATACATATTATAAATGTAATACTCTTTCTTTAATTTCCTGCGTTCTACCCTGATTCCAGAACTGTGTACCGATATATCCACAAGTACGTCTTGCCACGCTCATCTGATCCTGATCGCGGTTTCCACAGTTTGGACATTCCCAAATAAGCTTTCCAGAGCCTTCTTCTGTAACAATCTGGATTTCTCCGTCAAAGCCACACTTCTGGCAATAGTCACTCTTGGTATTAAGCTCTGCATACATGATATTGTCATAAATATACTGCATTACTGAAAGAACTGCTTCGATGTTGTTCTGCATGTTTGGAACTTCTACATAACTGATAGCACCACCTGGTGATAATTCCTGGAACTGTGCTTCAAATTTAAGCTTATCAAAAGCATTGATTTCTTCTGTTACATGTACATGGTAACTATTTGTAATGTAGTTACGGTCTGTAACACCTTCAATCATACCAAAACGTTTCTGTAAGCATTTCGCAAACTTATAAGTAGTAGATTCCAATGGAGTTCCATATAAACTGAAGTCCATATTGTTTTCTGCTTTCCATTTTTTACAAGCATCGTTAAGCTTTCTCATAACAGCAAGCCCGAATGGAGTACCTACTTCTGGATCTGTATGAGATACGCCCTTCATATAGTATACACATTCGTGTAAACCAGCATATCCGAGTGAAATGGTTGAATATCCACCGAACAATAATTTATCGATCTTTTCACCTTTTTCCAAACGTGCAAGTGCACCATTCTGCCAAAGGATTGGAGCTACGTCAGATGGCGTACCAAGAAGACGTTTGTGTCTGCACATAAGAGCACGGTAGCAAAGCTCGAGTCTTTCGTCCATGATTTCCCAGAATTTCTTTTCATCACCTTCAGATGAACAAGCAATATCTACAAGGTTGAGTGTAACTACACCCTGATTGAAACGTCCATAGTATTTTGGCTTGTTGGTTTCTGGGTCTACATATGGTGTAAGGAAGCTTCTGCATCCCATACAGGTATAGCAGTGTCCTTCGCCGTTTTTGTCTACTTTGAGTTCTAACATTTTCTTTTCAGAAATGTAGTCTGGAACCATGCGTTTTGCTGTACATTTTGCAGCAAGTTTTGTAAGTTCCCAATATTTAGAACCTTCACGGATGTTGTCTTCTTCTAAAACATAGATGAGTTTAGGGAAAGCTGGTGTAATATAAACACCCTTTTCATTCTTAACACCCTGGATTCTCTGATGAAGCATTTCTTCGATAATTGCTGCAAGGTCTGCCTTGGTCTGCTCATCTTTTGCTTCATTTAAGTACATGAATACGGTAATAAATGGAGCCTGTCCATTTGTAGTCATAAGTGTGATGACCTGATACTGAATCATCTGTACACCACGGTTGATTTCTTCTTTTACACGAAGCTCTGCAACATCATTTACCATCTGTTCTGTGAATTCAATGCCAACTGCTTCAAATTCTCTACGAACTGCCTGACGGAATTTCTCACGGCTAATCTGTACGAATGGAGCAAGATGTGTAAGAGAAATACTCTGTCCGCCGTACTGAGAGCTTGCAATCTGTGCGATTGCCTGTGTTGCAATGTTACAAGCTGTAGAGAAGCTCTTTGGTGGGTCAATCATAGTTTCACTGATAACTGTACCATTCTGAAGCATGTCTTCTAAGTTTACAAGACAGCAGTTGTGCATATGCTGCGCAAAGTAATCTGCATCATGGAAATGAATGAGACCTTTTTCATGTGCTTCTACTACATCTTCTGGAAGGAGGAATCTCTTAGTAATATCCTTACTTACTTCACCAGCCATGTAGTCACGCTGAACGCTGTTTACAGTAGGATTCTTGTTGGAGTTCTCCTGTTTTACTTCTTCGTTGTTGCACTCTAACAAACTGAGAATCTGTTCATCTGTTGAGTTCGATTTACGAACCAACGCTCTCTTATATCGATATGTAATATAGTTACGTGCTACGTTGAATGCACGATGATTCATTAACTGGTTTTCCACCATATCCTGAATTTCTTCTACACTAGGGGAACGCTTCATGTTTTCACATGCGTTCTCTACGTTTCTTGCGATTTCTTCGATTGTCTTATCCGACAACTTTTCATAATCTAAAACAGATTCGTTGGCTTTGATAATAGCAGCTACGATTTTCTCTACGTCAAATACAACTTCGCTACCACTTCTCTTAATAATCTTCATTCGTCTCTCCTCCACTTTCTTCAAAACACTCTGTATATCCAAGCAAAGTCTGCTGGAAATGTCACATATTCGGCAACCTTCGCCATTGTTATCATTTGTAGTGTGCTTCTTTATTATACAAGATATAGTGGTTTTGTCAACGACTAAAAACTAGAGGTTGTGGTTCGTTTTAACGCACGAAAGCATGGAAAAACGCCGAAAAATCAAGGTTTTCGGCGTCTCTTCAACAATATAACCAAATTTTAACAGAAAAATTTGTATAGTTTTATTTGGTATCTTCTTCCACTAAATCTACTATATTTTGTGTTAATCTATCCAGATACTCACGAAATCTAGTGATTTCCTCCTCTGTAAAGCCATCTGTCATCTGTTCCCCTAATCTAGCAACATTCGCTCGTGCTACATCATTATAGTAGATTCCTTTCTCCGTCATCTCCAATTTTTTCAACCTAGCGTCTCTTTTCATTGGAATACGTCGAATCAATCCCTCCTTTTCCATCACCTTAAGGATATTTGTTGCTGTCGCACCTGATATAGAAAATGCTACTTCTAAATCCTTTTGGAACACATCCTCGCCTTCGTGCATACGCAAATATTGAAGAGTGGCACATTGCATTCGAGTTGGTTCAACTCCAACCTTTTCCCAAGATGTATGAAAAAACTTATCAATATTGTTATGAATAATACGGATTTTATGTCCTATATTCTGCTCAAAATCCTTATTCTGCATTGTGATCACCAGCTTTCATTCCTGTATAGAGCTGATAATACTTGCCCTGTTCTGCAATAAGTTCCTCGTGGCTACCTCTCTCAATGATACGTCCCTGCTCTAAAACCATGATACAATCACTATTTTTAATAGTAGATAGGCGGTGTGCAATAACAAAGGTCGTACGACCATGCATCAGCTTATCCATACCATCCTGTACAATACGCTCGGTACGCGTATCAATTGAACTGGTTGCTTCATCTAAAATAAGCACTGGTGGATCTGCAATCGCAGCTCTCGCAATGGCAAGGAGCTGTCTCTGTCCCTGACTTAAGTTTGCTCCATCTCCTGTAAGAACCGTATCATAGCCGTCTGGAAGCTGACGGATAAAGGTATCCGCATTGGCAAGTTTCGCTGCTGCTACAACCTCCTCATCAGTCGCATCCAGTTTCCCATATCGAATATTATTTGCTACTGTATCAGTAAACAAATGCGTATCCTGCAATACAATACCTAGCGAACGACGAAGGTCTGCCTTCTTAATCTTGTTAATATTAATACCGTCATAACGGATTTTACCATCCTGGATATCATAGAAACGGTTAATCAGGTTGGTAATGGTCGTCTTACCCGCACCGGTCGAACCTACAAAGGCAATCTTCTGACCTGGGGTCGCAAACATCTTGATATCGTGAAGTACGATTTTCTCTGGCACATAGCCGAAGTCTACACCGTCAAACACGACATCCCCTAATAATTCATGATAGGTCACCGTACCATCTTCTTTATGTGGATGCTTCCAAGCCCAGCGTCCGGTACGCTCTTCCGTTTCAACTAATTCACCATTTTCTTCTTTTACGTTTACAAGGGTTACATAGCCTTCATCCGTTTCTGGTACTTCATCTATCAGTGAGAAAATACGCTCACATCCAGCAAGAGCCATAATGATACTGTTCATCTGCTGCACTACCTGGTTGATTGGCATATTAAAACTCTTGTTAAAGGTTAAGAAGCTTGCCAATTTACCAAGTGTAAATCCATTAAAGCCTGTTAAGGCTAAAAGACCACCAATCATAGTACAAAGCACGTAACCTATGTGTCCAATATTATTGTTGATAGGTCCCATACAGCCAGAATAGAAGTTTGCATTTACTGAACTATCAAACAACTGCTCATTTAACTTATTAAACGCTTCTATATTTTCGTCTTCATGAGTAAATACTTTAACAACCTTCTGACCTGTAAGCATTTCCTCTACAAAGCCATTTAAAGCACCTAAATCCTTCTGACGTGCTAAGAAGTAACGGCTTGAGTAGCCAGCAAAATGCTTTGACACGATCATACTTACGAAAACTACTAAAAGCGAAACAATGGTAAGTGGAATGCTTAATATACACATGTTAATAAACACGGTCACAATTGTAATCACAGAGTTAAAAATCTGAGGAAGACTCTGGCTTACTAACTGACGAAGGGTATCAATGTCGTTGGTATAAACGGACATGATATCACCATGTGCATGTGTATCAAAGTAACGGATAGGCAAATCCTGCATATGTGCAAATACTTCATTTCTCATATCGCGAATTGTTCCTTGAGAAACATAGATAAGAACCTTCTGCTGCACAAAAGATGCCACTACTCCCAGTGCATAGAAGCCTGCTACGCGGCTCATCGCCCCAATCAGGGGTCCATAATCTGGATTCGCCACTCCAATCATAGGTGCAATATAATCATCAATCAATGTCTGCATAAAGAGTGTTCCCTGTACACTACAAAATACAGACGCTACAATACAAATGAGAACGACAACATAATGTATCAAATAACGAGAGAAGATAAACTTCATTAATCGGGTTAAAAGTTTGCCCGGATTACTAATTTTAGGAACTGGTCCTCTAGGTCCTCTTCCTGGTGCCATTAGTTGTCACCTCCTTCATCAAAGTCACCGCTACCATTTACCTGTGCTTCATATACATCACGGTAAATTGCATTGGTTTCTAATAATTCATCATGAGTGCCAAATGCATCTAATTTTCCATCATTCAAAACAATAATCTTATCTGCATCCTGTACCGAAGAAATACGCTGTGCAATGATAAGCTTTGTTGTACCTGGAATCACATTCTTAAATGCAGTACGAATCTTAGCATCTGTCGCAGTATCTACTGCACTGGTACTATCGTCAAGGATGAGTACTTTTGGTTTTTTGAGCAAGGCTCTGGCAATACAAAGTCTCTGCTTCTGTCCTCCAGATACATTGGTTCCGCCCTGTTCAATATGTGTATTGTATTTATCTGGGAAAGTTTCAATAAATTCATCCGCACAAGCCATCTTACAAGCTTCAATACACTCTTCCTCAGTCGCCTGATCATTTCCCCAACGAAGATTATCTAAAATAGAACCTGAGAATAAAACGTTCTGCTGCAACACAACAGCCACTTCGTTTCGAAGGGTTTCCAAATCATATTCTCTTACATCTCTGCCACCAACATAAACAGTTCCTTCATTTACGTCATACAGTCGGCTAATCATATTTACAAGCGTAGACTTTGAGCTACCTGTTCCACCAATAATACCGATTGTTTGTCCAGACTGAATCTCCAAATTGATATTATCTAATACTGGTGCTTCAGAGTGTTCCGAATAGCGGAAGGTTACATTTTCAAAACGAATACTTCCGTCTGCAACTTCCATCACTGGATTCTCTGGATTGGTAATGGTAGCCTTTTCTTCTAATACTTCACAAATACGCTGTCCACTTGCCACACTCATAGAAGACATAACAAAAATCATTGCAAGCATCATGAGGTTCATAAGAATATTCATACAATATGTAAGAAGTGCCATAAGGTCACCTGTTTCAAGATTACCTGCAACGATAAACTGGGCACCAAACCAGCTAATCAAAAGAATACAGCTGTATACTGTAAACTGCATCAGCGGGTTGTTCCAAAGGATAATATTTTCTGCACTTACAAAGGTATCGTAGATCTCCTGAGAGGCCTTGTGGAAGCGTTTCTTTTCGTAATCTCCACGTACAAAAGCTTTTACCACACGGATGGCAGATACATTTTCCTGTACACTTTCATTTAATTTATCATACTTCTTGAAGGAAGCCTGGAAATACTTCATTGCCTTAGTGGCAATCGAAACAATAGCAATTCCTAAGAAAATAACTGCAATTAAATAAACAGACGCAAGTTTTGGGCTGATAAAGAAGCTCATTGCCATTGCACAAATCAAACTGGCTGGTGCTCTCATACAAATGCGAAGCAATGCCATGTAGGCCATCTGAATATTTCCTACGTCCGTTGTAATACGTGTAATCAGACTGGCTGTACTAAACTTGTCAATATTTGCAAAGGAGAAGGTCTGAATGTTTTCAAACATCGCCTTCTTTAAATTTTTTCCAAATCCCATTGCTGCAATCGCGCCATATTTTGCTCCACCTACACCAAAACCAAGGGAACATAGCGCCATTACTACCATAAGAATACCTGTCACAAAAATATGTCTTGTGTCACCTTTGTTGATACCCTCATTTACAATAGACGCCATAAGAAGCGGAATGATAGTTTCCATCAAAACTTCACCAATCATAAGAATTGGAGTGATGATGGAAGGCCACTTGTACTCTTTGATATGAGCGGCCAGGGTCTTAATCATCTTCATAAATTCTGTCCTTTCTTTTCCTTTTTTTAAACTAACTTTTGAGCAAAGAAAAAACTTAGCCCACTAAAAGTTAGTCAGCTAAGTTTTATTATAACACTTGTTATTACAGTGTCAATCAAATAATATCATTTACTCTCACAAATTACCTAGTCTTCTTTGGATCCAATCACTGTTATTGACTTTTCATATTGAAAGTACCCTAATACCATTGTATAGACTTCTTTCCCACTTTTCTCATATTTTATTGATTTTGCAAGTTTACTATCATGAACATAAACATTCTCATAATATGATTGTAATATTCCTTCCGCATTATATTCTGATACTTTTTCTTTATATTCGCTCTCATCTCTAGAACATATAAAGTATGAAAGCAAATCGCCTTCCACATCTGTTACACTAATTTTTTTCTGCCACCCATTATTATCATATTCGAAAGAAACATTATATAAACTACCATCTTCACTCTGGACGCGCATTTGAGATACACGTCCATGACTGTTGTAGCTAAAATTTATTTCATGTATTTTACCCTGCTCTCCTGACTCCTTAACCGATACTACATTATAGTTCTCATCTAATATGTATTCGTATGAACCATAAACTTCACCACTTACATATACATCACTTGATTCTAGTATAAGCTCATTTTCAGAATTTCTATGAAATACAATTTGAACATCCTTTTCATCCTTACATTCTACAGTAATATCTCTAAGCAAATGCACTGACGCAGTCTCCCTATAGACATTTGGATTCATTCCACAGCCCATCCCTAAAAAAACAAACAATAATCCACATAAAATGAAAGCAATCAATATAACAACTTTTTTCATGACTCAACTCCTACTCTGTTACTACATCATCTTCGGAGTTTGGACTATATGGATTTGGCTGTATTGTAATTGGACCATACTCTTTACCATTAGAATCAACAAACCAATATTTATACATATAATGAACTGGTTGCCCCGGAATTGTAAATGTATATATTTCCGTAGTAATTCTACATCCAGTTGTAGCGTATGCCATTATTGCTACAGTAGCGATAATGGATGCTACTCCAATATGCGGAGCTTGTATACCAAGTTCTTCTTGTGTAGACGCTTCTATCATACCTTGAATAGTAGCTGCACAGGCATCTACTATTGACGCATTCTGTCCCCAAAAAACATCTTCGCTCCCTCTGTAGACACGCACCCAATCAGCGGCTAAAACATTAACCGTTGTAATTGAAAAAACCAATACTGCAACTATCACCGAACTTAAAATACGTCTCTTCATAAAAACCTCCCTTGTGATAAAACCTTCACTATAGACAGGTTTATTATAGCACGCAATTTAATAGCATTCAATATGTGTATGTAGGGGAATTACTACTCATTTAAAAGCAACTTTATAAACTGCTCCACTTCCTCCCAAGCTTTCTTCGCCTCTGGGAATATCTTTCCTGCCATCTGGAAGACATGGAACATATCATCATAAATACTCAGGCGTACATCTACCCCTACGATATCCGCCATACTAGCTGCAGTCACGGAGTCGCTAAGAAGCATTTCTGTGGAGCCAACCTGAATCAACATCGGTGGAAACTGACGAAAATGACCGTAGATTGGAGAAATATATGGGTCCTTCTTGTCATGGTCTCCCGCATAGTCATTCTCATAAATCATGGTTTCCTTGCTATTTCCAAAAAGTGGGTCAAGCTCATAGTTTAAGGTATAGGATTCGCCGCTTGCAGTCACATCTGTCCAAGGTGACATTGCTACGAGTCCACATGGAAGTGGCATATCATGGTCTCGAAGATACATAATAAGTGCCATTGCAAGTCCGCCACCCGCAGAATCTCCTACGACAATAATCTGCTCCCCCTTCCAACCATGGTCTAAAAGCCACTGATAGCTGGCCAGTGCATCCTCTAAAGCTGCTGGATAAGGGTCTTCCGGTGCTACACGATAGTCTGGGCTTAGAACTGAGATACCATCACCAGCGTCACAATAATAGGTTGCCATATTGTAGTAACTATTCTTAATTTTCGCTACATAACCACCACCATGCAACTGCAAAATCACTTTATCAAATCGAGGGTTCTCGGCTTTTGTAAGCAGCTTCATAGAGAAATTCTTCATATCAAAGTGCGTCATATTGTAACCATCTGGAGCTTTCCACTCTGGCTCTACATTACTCGCTTTCTTACGAATTTCTCCTGATTTTACCAGCTTTCCTAGTTCGAATTCATTCGTAAAGCTATAAATCAAATCAGCAAGAAACTTTCCAGCTACAGAGCTTTCTTCCTGCACAAATCCTGCGAAATCCTCTATTTCATCAATTTCCTCAGCGTCTGCCGTCTTATTCACATCTTCCATAAACTGTGCTAGATTCTGCAAAACTGTCTCTTGTTTTTTCTTGGATTCTTTTTTTATCTCTTTTCTCTCCACTCGTGCTTCTTTACGAGTTTTCTTTTTATCAGACATGGAATCTCCTCTTTAACTCTTCACGTGCCTTTCTGTCACCAATAATTACTGTTCCAATAAACATCAGTATCGTAAATACCTGCACACCAAAGGCATAGTATGGAAAAGTAATGATATCCAAAAGCATCAAGACTACCATCACCGCACATGCCAACAAGGCTGTCAACTGATCCATAATATAACTATGCCAGCTTCTTCGATTGATGAACAACATCAAAATAAGAATTGCAATATCCCAAAACAAAAGCGCTGTTGGCATTACAAAATTAAATCCCCATCCATGATATCCGGTCAAAACATCTGCCTCTATCAAGAATGCCATACCTATCAGTATTGTCCAGATAATCTTCGCCATATAGGAAGATTTTCCTAGAATTGTCAGTCTTAGCACTACATTTGCAAAAATAATCACAAGTCCAGCAGTAAAACTCCATAAATACTTTGGATCTGTCGTATAATCAATGATAAATAAAACAATCCAAAGTGCTATGGAAGCAAACAGGAATACGTTTTCCAAAAACTGATATTTTCTTCTCGCTATACGTGCGTTTGGATACAAGTCTTCCTTTTCACTTCCATCCCACTCTAATACATGGTTACAAAGTGGGCATTTATCGGTTTTATCAAGGATATCTACCTTGCACATCTTACATTTACTCATAATACACCCCATTTGTTTCAATCTGTACAGTTACGCCATCTTCTGCAATCTTGCGGAAAAACTCCTTCTGCACCGAAGTATCAGAAAAGATAGAGCTGAACGTAAATACCAGCGTATCCTGATAGGAGTTTACTGTTCCCTTTAAGGACTGTCCTTTTGACATCGCAATAAAGGAGCGGAACATCTTGACATATGGCTCATAGATTGGGTCGAGCTTTACAAAACCAACATTCGTAATCGTGGTCGTGTGTGCTAATGCAGAACGATTATATACAAAACGCATTACCAGGTTCTTAATCACAAGCGGCACCATACGCAAAAATTTATTCTTTTGATTTGATACACTCACCGAAAACAGAGCCTCTAAATTCTCCTTCTGTATCTGGTCTTTTAGGCTCTTCTGTACAATTGCCAACACTTCTTCAAAGGTATAGGCTTCTTCCTTTGGATGAAACTCTGCAGATACCATAGTAAAGAAGTTTTTGGTCGTATTGGAATTAAAATAAGGACGCAAATTCACCGGAACCGCAATACGAATCGGATACTTTGAAGGCGACTTATGTAAACACTGCACGTAGGTTGCCCAAGCAAATGTCCCTACCAGATATTCATTAATCGAAACCCCATACTTCTTCGTTACTGCTTTTAGCTCTGGAATATTAATCAGTCCATGCATAACACCGAACTCGCCCTTAGCCAGTTTCTTTAACTTAATCAAATATGCCTTTCCCGTGGTATATCCCTTCTTCGAATTCTTCTTATAGTTCTTTTCAAAACTATCTTCCAAATTCAAAGAGGTGTCATCACACAGCTTGTCTTCCATTTTTTCACGAAGCTCTGTATGTGCCAGACGAAGATACTGATACACCAATTCCTTTGCAAAGGTCATACCACCCATACCATCTGTCAAAACATGGAACACTTCTAAATTAATACGTTTCTTGTAATAGGAAACGTTGAACAAATAGCTATTATTTTTATTTGGCTGAATGTAACGGCATGGAAAAAGCTCCTCCTCCGTTACCCGTGGTGCTGGTTTGTTGTTCTCCTCAAAGAAATACCAGAATACCCCCATACGAAGACGCACATTAAAAACATTAAACTTTGGCAAAACAATGTCTAATGCTTCCTGTAAAAGTTCTGGTACAATCTCCTCATTTAACTCTATGCTGATACGATAGGTATTCGTCATACCCTCACCCGCAATTACAGGGAAAATCAATGCTGTATTGTCCAGCTTGTCCCAGCGAACAGGACGACGCTTTTCTTCGCGTGCAATTTGTTTTTGCAACTTTTTTTCCTGTTTCTGTTGTTTTTTCATGTCTTTACTCATAAACTAAACCCATTTCGTTTTATTTTAATCCAACTTACCGTATACCTCCATCGGTACATAGGCCTTGATTGCAATACCTTCTGCCACGTATTCCTCCGAAATAAGCTCCCCTTGCTTTCGGATAAGCTGAATAATTCCTGCATTATTATAAGAAATCACTCGCTCGATATAGATTTTGTCCTCACGAAGCATTTCCTCTAAAACTGCTTTGACTCCCTCCAAACCTTCATTTCGTGCAGCGGAAATCGACATAACCTTGTCTGCACGGAAGTCCTGCATTGGCTCGTTATCCGTTCGCAAATCCTGCTTGTTAAACAGGGTTACAATTTTTTTATCCTTTACCCCTAGATTATCCAGGGTTTCGTATACAATATGCATCTGCTTGTCCCGCTGTGGATTGGACGCATCTACTACATGAAAAATAATATCCGCGTACTTCGCTTCCTCAAGCGTACTCTTAAATGCCTCTATCAAATGATGTGGCAGCTTTCGGATAAATCCTACTGTATCAGTCAAAAGCACTTCCTGTCTATTGGTAAGTTCTAGCATTCGGGTTGTAGGATCAAGCGTTGCAAACAACTTGTCCTCCTCCAACACAGCTGCATCTGTCATATGGTTTAGCAGAGTGGACTTGCCCGCATTCGTATATCCTACAATTGCTACAACTGACACATTCTGCTTCTCACGCTTTGCCCTTGTAATATCACGATGCTTGACCACCTCCGCCAGTTCACGACGTAACTGTGCAATACGATCATTAATCAAACGTCTATCCATTTCCAGTTTCTTTTCGCCAGGTCCTCTGGTACCGATACCTCCACCTAGACGCGACATGGAACGGCCCAGACCCGTCAATCGGCTGAGTCGATACTTCAACTGTGCCAGCTCTACCTGTATCTTTCCTTCATTCGTAGATGCTCTGGCCGCAAAAATATCTAAAATGATAAGGGTTCTATCCATTACCTTCGTATCTAAAAGCTGCTCGAGATTCTTCAGCTGTGCTGGAGATAATTCATCATCGCACACGATACCTGTTGCTTCGGTTTCTTCCAAAAGCTCTGCTATTTCTGCTACTTTTCCAGTTCCCACATAGGTGCCTGGATGTATCTTTTCTCTTTTCTGAATGAGCGTTCCCACGACTGTAGCACCCGCTGTTTTCACCAAATCAGCCAGCTCTACCAGCGAGTCTTCTGCATCATCTCCGTCCTGCTCACTAACGCCAACTAATATTACGCGTTCCTCAAGGTCTTTTATTTCATGAATTTCTGACATATCCATTTCCTTCTATTTTATTTCGTTTATTCAATTTTGAACCAGCTATTCTTCTATTGTTTCTTCCGTTCCTTCTGGTTCTTCGGTAGAATCCGTTTCTATCGATTCTTGCTCTGTATCTGCCCAATCCATATTTCTGGTTTCAAGGAAGGTAAACTCTCGCTTTGCATCTTCATCCTCTGGATAAATCTCAATATACTCTGCCATAAGTTCCTTCGCCGCAACAAAATCCAGACTTTGCTCATATGCAATCACCAAGGACTTCATGAGAATCTGCTTATTTGGAACCTCTTCAAGACTAAGTGCTGTGGTAAGACATTCTATCGCTAAATCATAGTTCCCTCTACCCAGCTGGTCATTGGCAATATTGAACAGACCATAGGCATCCGCCTTTCCACTTTCCATGTACGCGTTCAAATTCTCCTGTGACTTTTCTTCCTCACCTAAAAGAGAATACACCTCAGCCAGATAGTAGTAGGCTCTGACTTCCTTTCCCTTTACTGCTTGCTCTAAAAGAGTAATTGCCGTCTCCTGCTCGCCCAGCATAAAGTTAATACGTCCCTTTTGCATCTTATTGTAAGCAGAATTGCCACCAATCTCTAACGCCTGATTTAAATAGTCCTGTGCCTCTTTATCCTTGTCATGTGCGGATAAGGCCTCATATACGCCTATATAAAGTTCAAAGTTCTTCTTGTCCTGTTCAATCGCCGATGCATAGTCCTTGAGAGCATTTTCCTCATCCCCTAAGCTATAGTATAGGTTGCCACGCAAAAAATATGCCTTTGCATTCTCGTTGAAATCGATAATAGCAGAATAGGTTGCCATTGCACCCTCAACATCCCCTAATCTGTATTGTGCTTCTGCCTTATAAAAACAAATATCGAGTTCTTCTTCATTAACCTCACCCAGTGACAAATCCAAAGCTTCCTGAAACGCCACCAAAGCATCCTCATACTTTCCACTTTCCATGAGTGTGATGCCCTTTAAACGCTTTTCCATTTGGTCTTCTTCTCGTTCATTGCCACAACCCGTGCACAAAAACACGGATAAGACCGCCAAAAGAACTATGTATGTCTGTTTCTTATATTTCATATACCATTTATCCATTTACTTACACTACTCCCAAATTATACTACTTTTTATCATATCATATTTAGAGGGTGTTGTGAACAAAAAATGACCGTCAACCAACTTCTTTTTTCCAAGCATGCATGCTATAATAAAACCAGTTTATTTATGGGGGATTTGCACATGAATCACGAAATCAAGGAGAAGGCAATACTTTTAAAGGAAAACGGACAACTGAATGCAATGGGCTTTGCTACACACATGAACTTTATCTACAACAAAGAGTGTGCCAAAGCTGGTCCAATGCCACTAAAAGAATGGAACTTCTATCAGTTTCACTTTGAGCACTATGCCCTGCAACTCACCCTTGGCCACCTGACCTATATCGGCCAGATGGCGGCTACCCTTATTGACTTAAACACGGGGAAAAAATGGGGATATAGTACGATAAAACCATTATTTACACCACAGTTAGACCTTAACCCCGAAGCACCAAGCGTCAGCGAATACAAAAATAACGAAGCGCATCTGCGTTTTGAGGTTTTGGAGAAAAAACGCATACTTAAATTTCAAGGAAGTAGTAAAGATTTCCCTGCTTTTGATTCCATCGAAGCTACTAGCATGCATGCTCCCGGAATTGAAATTCAACTTGTAATTGAAAATGACCCATCCAATGAAAAAATGGTGATTGCAACCCCTTTTGCAAAACCAAAACAATTCTACTTAAATTACAAGGAAAACTACTACAAGGCTGAGGGCTATGTACGTTTTGGAGACAAAAAAGTTGAGTTCAAAAACGCAAATGGCCTGCTCGACTGGGGACGTGGCGTATGGCCTTACTCCCACGAATGGTACTGGGGTAGCTTGACCTCACATATCGATGGTGTTCCATTTGGTCTAAACATCGGTTGGGGCTTCGGTGATACTAGTCATGCTACCGAAAACATGTATTTTTATGATAAAAAAGCCTACAAAGTTGGGAAACTTATAGATGAGTGGGATGACAATAATCTCATGGCAATCAAACACTTCCATGACGAAGACAAGAAATTGCAGTTCACCTTTACACCATTTTGTGACAACTACACCTGTAATGAATTTGTAATTGTAGATACCCATTGCCACCAGGTATATGGACACTTCTCTGGAACAATTGAAACAGAAGATGGAACAAAAGAATTTAAGAATATGCTCGGTTTTATTGAGCATGCGGTGAACCGTTGGTAGTCCATTTTAAAATAAAATTTCGCTTACAAAAATAATTTTGAAATGCTAAAATGATAGTATGTAAAAGTACTTTTTGAGGTGAAAACATGTTTAAAAAAGGTGATTTTGTAGTTAATTCGAGCAACGGAATTTGTGAGATTTCTGATATCGTTACAATGAATATGTCAGGTGTCAATAAAGAATATTATCAGCTAGTTCCAATCAACGAGCAAACCGCAAAGGTATACATCCCTATTGATACGGCAAGCACTCGAATTCGCCACGCAATGAACAAGGATGACGCATGGAAATTGATAGAAAGCATCACAAAAATAGATGAAGCTTATATCGAAAACGAAAAAGAACGCGAAAAAACATACAAGGATGCCATTAATAGTCGCGATCCAAAACGTCTCGTCGGCATCATCAAAACCCTTTATCTACGAAAACAAGACCGACTAGAAGCTGGAAAGAAAAACACCGCTGTAGATGAACGATATTTCAAACTTGCAGAAAACCAGTTGCACAGCGAGCTCGCTTTTGCTCTTCAGGTAGAAAAGCCCGAGGTCGAACAAATTATTATAAATCATATAACGAGTTAGTTAACTAGTGAGAAAAGTAAAAACAGGCTTTGGTAGCCGAGC
>X42_Goitered_Gazelle__coassemble_12_pt1 | contig 97337 bp, 75 predicted proteins | sample X42_Goitered_Gazelle__metabat2_low_PE_005 | metagenome-assembled genome bin X42_Goitered_Gazelle
CAAAAACTCGTGGTAAAAATCTGGCAAACCATCAACTTAGACCATCAAAAACTTTGGCAAACCATCAAAAAGTTTGATGACCCTCTTTATCGTGCATCAATATATACTTATCTATTTAATATCCATCCTTGAATTACTGGCCATATATCAGCAAATGAAACAATTAAACAAAATCCTATTACTAGAAAACTTATTATTTTTCCAATATTTGCTTGTAATTTTACTTTAATAATATCTTTTCTATATTTTTCATAATATTGTTTTAACTCAATATATTCCTTTGCAGCATCAAAATATAATAAAATTACATTATGTTCTTCTCCGGTTTTATCATCATTCTCTTTTTCGCTATCGCTTCCAACACTTTCCTTCGTTTGAGCATCAATATATTTATTTTTTGCTGTAAAATATTTTTCTGCATAAATTTTCAAAAAACTCTTTAAAGTATCTCTATAATCATACTTATAAATTTTCTTCATCTTTTTTGAAAAGAATTTATCAAAATCATCACAGATAATTTTTAAGGCATCTAAATTAATCCTTCTTAAATGCCCATATGCACGTTGTAATTCTTTATCTTTTTTTTCATCAGATTCAACATACTCTGATAAATGTCCCAGCATAGCTCTGATTTCATTATTTACTGGAAAGATAAAATCTCCAGAAACAGTTCTTAAATATTGATATAATAATTCTGTATACTTTTGGTATTTTTCTAATAATTCAGTTTTATTTTTAGGAGAAACATTAAGATTTTTGGCATCATATGTATTTAAAAACAAATTTTCTAATTCATTTTCATTACTCATTATTGTAATTTTAGAAACATCTTTATCCATAAATTTTCCTTATTTAATCTTTAATGCATTCCTAAATCTAGAAAAAATAATACCACGAGGTTGTACAATATGACTTATTTCTTTTCCCTTAGAATAAGTAGGTGTAGGAACTACTTTATGTTCTAAAACATATTCACCTAAATCTATTATTATTTTTTTCTTTCTTCTTGTTTTAAACATAATTCTAATCCTCCTATATATATCCCAAAAGTTTAAGAACTGTAAAAATGGCAAATATAAAAGATAAAATTGTCGGTATTATATTAAGTATACGTCTTAAAAACGTTGCTTTATACCCATTATCAATTATTGTACCGTAAGTTGTTTCATATGTTTTAAGTAACTTTTCCGCTAAATTAAATGACACTTTTAATTCATTAATTTCTATTTTATCATCAACTTCAACTTCTATATCTGTTGTGAAAATTTTCTCTATTTTCTTAGGTATTCTATTGCAAAAAAACAATAAATTAAATTCATTTAATTTATATATTGTTTTAAACGACCTTTTACCAATATTATAAATTTCCTCTATCTCTTTTAACTTTTCCTTTGTTTCATCCATAAAACAAACATTGTTTTCATTTTTTATTCCACCATGTTTAAACTGTTTTAAAATACGACGATATTTCTTTATTTTTTCTATATATAAATTAACCAAAGTAATATATAAAACATTAATTAAAAATATTTCATAATTATAAGCATTTTCATATATTTTCTTTTGTTTATCACTATTTTTAATAGATGCTGATGCCAGCAAACGAAAAATAGTTTCTACAACACCACTTATTTGTCTTGGAAGATCATGTGCATAAACTCCTACTTTTGCAACTAAGTCTGATATATCATTTTTATATGTCCCATATATTAACTTTTCAAGCTTTTCATTTGTTTGCATTTTCTATTTCCAATCAATATCTTTTGTATAAATTTAACATTAATAAAACACAAAAAAAGAGCCTTGCAATCAAGACACCTTCGTAATTACTTTTATAATTAATTTTACAACTAAAAAAATACCTTTCTGCTCTTTCTTGCAAATATTGAACGTTTCTCTTTTGTTTTTTGATAAATGAAATATAACCTAAAATGATTGACTTATATTTATTATCCTCTTTTATGTATCTTATTGTTATCAATTACTATTAAAAGTATGCACAATTCCCCACACTCAATCATGTTAAAATTTTACCATACTTATTTTTCGAATTCTATTGCTATATATTAGAATATTCTCTAAATATTTTATGCATTTTTCACAAATTTGTTTTTTAAAATTCGTTTATTTACGAGACTTTACAAAAATTCCAACTGTCAATTTGCACAAAAACATAAATACAATGCCTACTTTACTATATGTATATGCCGGTGTCAAGAAAATTTTCCATATTAAGTATGAAAGAAAAATATAAATATATCCTTTTATACAACAAAAAAGACCAGATTTCTCTGATCTTTTTATAATCTTAATTAATTTCCATTTCGCCCGTAATTTCATCGCTAAACTCAGGTGTACCCGAAATACCAGGCATCATGTTGTCATATGCCAGTGGAGTCCATGGTGTCTTGTAATCGGTACACTGTACTACATAAGCACCAGTTCCCCAAAAACCGCTACCACTACAGAATCCCATTTCATAACCAATTGATGCAATATGTGCTCTAAGTAATTCAGCCCCTGGCTTACTTCTGCTCCGCTTGGAACCAATACTCCACAACCGCTGGTTGAAAAATCTACAACTGTATAATATCCAGCAGCACATAACTGTCGAACACCAGCTTCATGCTGATCTGGAATCTGACCACAATCAATCGTAAAGCCATTAATTGTCTCTTCACCACCAGTTTCCGAGAATGGTAAGTTCGGATTTCCGCTTCCGCCAGAACTACTTCCACTACTTGAACCAGTTCCACTTCCAGAACCACTATTTGATGCTGTACTGCCATTGCCCTTGTTAGATACTGGCTTTCCTTCTAGAACCTTGATTGTGTACTCACCTTCTAATACGTTTCCAGCTTTGTCTGTTACTTTCGCTTTTACAAGATATTCGTTTTCGGCGTCTGCTTTCTTTTCCATGGTAAGTTCCATGTCTTCTTTACTGATTCTGCCGTCCACGTTATCCTTAATCTTTGCATTAAGTGTAATCTCTGGTTCAACAGTTTCATCTTCCTGTGTTACCTTCACATCTTTAAAAGTTCCTTCTGGCGCTGTTGTATCATATACAACCAAAATCTCTTCTGCAGCCATGTTGCCAGCTTCGTCTGTTACACTTAAAACATCACTGTAAATACCTTCTCCGTCAACTTCTGTATCTTCCTTCGGTACCAAAGCCTCGATATCCTGCTTTTCTACAATGTCCTTTAAATATTCATTTACGTCATTTTCGTCTAATATTCTAAGCTTATTGAGTTTTGTGAATCGCGAAAATTCTACGGTTCCTTTCGTTTCATCAAAGAATTCCATCATAGATGTTGCATCTACATTTTCTACATCATTTGTAAAAATAAAACGCTTGTCATCTGCTTTTGCTATTATATCTTTAAAATAATATTCACAGTAATTTGCAAAAAGTATAGTTTTCTTTCATCTATATTCTCCTACAATTTCCACAAAATATCTTACTCTAATTCTCTCTTGATGGACGGATTAAAAAGCTTTCACCTTTTTTATCACGACAAAGTCGCACAAAAAAGTGCATACTTACTACGCTTTTTATTTTACTAAAACACGATTACTAGAAAGGTAAATATACAATTTAGTCTTACTTAAAATAATAAAATTCGCAAACATACAATATATCATACTACAAAATCCCTATCACACTTTTATAGCATGATAGGGATTAATACAACTAGTTAAGCATAATTTTCTGTATGGGAATATTTTGCTGCTATTATACGCAACCCATAGTAATATGCATTTGAACCCAAAAGTTCTTATTATTTTTTATTTACATATTTATTAATCATATCCTCCAAATAACACACATCTTCTGCTGATACTAATACACCACTTTCAGCCAAACTGCACTTTTCTATAATTCCATATCTTGAAAAATATAGACCAATACCAATAACATCTTTATCAGCCAGAGGAGCATTTATGTAGAGTTCTTTTTCGTGTTCATAATCTTTTTTACATAAGCAATTCAATAAATAGTAAGCATATACCTGACCAACTTCATCCCAATGATATCCTATTTCCTTTGTAGACTTGAAATCATATATAAATCCATCAATGTATACATCTGCCACTCCACCACCACATTTAGAAGACCATGGGTCGAACCACGGATGACTGATAACTACACTATCTTCACATACAAGTCCACTTTCTATAAATTGTTCTTCAAATATTCTAATCATATGTACAACTTGCTCAACAACATCATTTTCACATGGTTCTAAAAAATTAGATAAAAATTGTTCCTTAGAATAATAAGAAATATAATGAAGATAGTCTTCCATCTTATATATTGTATATGCAGCTTGAATAACCTCTTTTATTGACACATTCATGCCATTAATGAATTCTTCTGTTTTCTTAAGTGCCTTTTCAAACACTACTTCCTGCATATAATATTTCTTATCTTCAGATTTGATACAACCACAAAACAACTCCATAGCTCGCCAATTTAACGATTCATATATCTCGCGTTTGTTGCTTTTTACTGTTTTTGCTAACACTAAACAAAACATGTAATCTGATATATTTCCTATTCGCCTAGCTTGATAAGGCTCAATATCTCCATATTTAACTCGTATCTCTGTTTTACTAAATGGTTTATGTAATTTATTTGATACAAATGCACTTTTCCTAGGCACATTAGATTTAATATAATATTTTAATTCCGGAAATTCTTCATTTTTCAAAAGTGTAACGATACTCATACTATCCCCTACCTTTTAAATTTTAAGCACTTTAAATCACTTCTATCTTAGCACACACATAATCCATATGTAAAATTTTCTTTTGCCAGTTAAACCTTCAAATTTTTATATATTTTTCTTCTCCACTTCTTTCTTCACACCAAATACATTAATCGCTTTAATCACATCATCCATTGACATATTATTCTCTTTTACCATCTTAAACATTTTCTTCATTTCTAACTCATCTTTCTCTTTGTAGAGAGCAATAAGTTTTATTTCGCACTTTTCTAATTGTTCTTGTAGAATAAGCATTTTCCTTTCTACCTTTTCAATTCGTTCATATACACTCTTCTGTTTTCTTGGCATTATATTCTCTCCTTCATTTTAACAAATACTCGACCTCAATAAGTGTATAAAATACATTTGCGAAATAAAATAATGGGGTGGTCTGTAACCACCCCATTTAAGAACAAATTATACTTCAATTTGTACTGAAATTTCATAATCATCATATCTTAGCAAGGAGTTTAGGTCAAAGTAGTATTTTTTCACTTTTTTAATATACTCTGTTGAGATATGAAAACTTCCTATATTTACTATAGTTTGTTGATTTGAAACCTCTTGGTCATTATTTATGAGCATTGTTGATAGCAGCCTGTGCAGCAGCAAGTCTTGCAATTGGAACACGGAATGGTGAACATGATACATAATCAAGACCAATCTTATGGCAGAATTCTACGGATGTAGGATCGCCACCGTGTTCGCCACAGATACCTACGTGAAGGTTTTCGTTTGCTGGCTTACCAAGTTTGATAGCCATTTCCATTAATTTACCAACACCTGACTGGTCAAGTCTTGCAAATGGATCATTTTCGAAAATCTTTGTGTCATAGTAAGCTTCAAGGAACTTACCAGCATCGTCACGAGAGAAACCGTATGTCATCTGTGTTAAGTCGTTTGTACCGAAACAGAAGAAGTCAGCGTTCTGAGCGATTTCATCAGCTGTTAAACAAGCACGTGGAATTTCCATCATAGTACCTACTTCGTAGTGAAGTTCAGCACCAGCTGTTGAGATTTCTTCGTTTGCAGTAGCGATAACGATATCTCTTACATATTTTAATTCTTTTGTATCACATGAAAGTGGAATCATGATTTCTGGAACTACCTTCCAGTCAGCATGTGCTTTCTGTACGTTGATAGCTGCACGAATAACAGCTTTTGTCTGCATCTTAGCAATTTCTGGATATGTTACAGCAAGACGAAGTCCTCTGTGTCCCATCATTGGGTTGAATTCATGTAATGATGTAATGATTGCTTTGATGTCTTCTACTGATTTGCCCTGAGCGTCAGCAAGCTTCTTGATATCAGCTTCTTCTGTAGGAACAAATTCATGTAAAGGTGGATCCAAGAAACGAATAGTTACTGGATGTCCTTCAAGTGCTTCGAATAAGCCTTCGAAGTCTCCCTGCTGATAAGGTAAGATTTTTTCGAGAGCTACTTCTCTTTCTTCTGCTGTATCAGCACAAATCATTTCACGGAAAGCTGCGATTCTATCTTCTTCGAAGAACATATGCTCTGTACGACAAAGACCAATACCTTCTGCACCAAGTTCACGAGCTTTGCGAGCATCAGCTGGTGTATCAGCGTTTGTACGAACTTTAAGTGTACGGAATTTATCAGCCCAGTTCATGATACGTTCGAATTCACCAGCGATAACAGCATCTACTGTTGGAATAATTCCAGCATAGATGTTACCTGTTGTACCATCAATAGAGATTTCAGAACCTTCTGTAAATGTCTGGCCTGCTAATGTAAATTTCTTGTTTTCTTCGTCCATGTTGATTTCGCCACAACCAGAAACACAACATGTACCCATACCACGAGCTACTACAGCAGCATGTGATGTCATACCACCACGAACAGTCAAGATACCCTGAGCAGCTTTCATACCTGTGATATCTTCTGGAGATGTTTCAAGACGTACTAATACGACTTTTTCTCCTCTTTCAGCCCAAGCAACAGCGTCATCAGCTGTAAATACAACCTTACCACAAGCAGCACCTGGTGAAGCACCAAGACCTTTGCCCATTGGTGTAGCAGCTTTAAGAGCTTTTGCATCAAACTGTGGATGTAATAATGTATCTAAGTTACGAGGATCGATCATTGCAACAGCTTCTTCTTCTGTTCTCATTCCTTCGTCAACTAAATCGCAAGCGATTTTAAGAGCAGCCTGCGCTGTTCTCTTACCGTTACGTGTCTGTAACATGTAGAGTTTTTCATTTTCTACAGTAAATTCCATATCCTGCATGTCTCTGTAGTGATTTTCTAATCTTGCACAGATTTCCTGGAATTTAGCAAATGCAGCTGGGAATTTTTCTTCCATCTGAGCGATTGGCATTGGAGTACGAACACCAGCTACTACGTCTTCACCCTGAGCATTTGTTAAGAACTCACCCATGAGTTTCTTTTCGCCTGTAGATGGGTCACGAGTAAATGCAACACCAGTACCACAGTTTTCACCCATGTTACCGAATGCCATAGACTGTACGTTTACAGCTGTTCCCCATGAATAAGGAATGTCATTATCACGACGATATACGTTTGCACGAGGGTTGTCCCATGAACGGAATACAGCCTGGATAGCGCCCATTAACTGTACCTTTGGATCAGTAGGGAAGTCTTCGCCGATTTTATCTTTGTATTCAGCTTTGAACTGGTTAGCCAATTCTTTTAAGTCTTCTGCTGTAAGGTCTACGTCCTGAGTAACACCTTTCTTTTCTTTCATTTCGTCGATAAGTTCTTCAAAGTATTTCTTACCAACTTCCATAACTACGTCTGAGTACATCTGGATAAAACGTCTGTAGCAGTCCCATGCCCAACGTGGATTTCCTGATTTTTCAGCCATTGTATTTACTACATCTTCATTAAGACCTAAGTTGAGGATTGTATCCATCATACCAGGCATAGAAGCTCTAGCACCTGAACGAACAGATACAAGTAATGGATTTTCTAAATCACCGAATTTCTTTCCTGTGATTTCTTCCATTTTTACGATGTATTCATTGATCTGAGCCTGAATTTCATCGTTGATTTTGCGGCCATCTTCATAGTACTGAGTACAAGCCTCTGTTGTGATAGTGAAGCCCTGTGGTACTACGTCAGCACCAATGATTTTTGTCATTTCAGCAAGGTTCGCACCTTTACCGCCTAAAAGGTTACGCATTGAAGCATCGCCTTCACTAAACAAATAAACCCATTTGTTTGCCATTTTGACATTCCTCCTAATTTTTTATTCTTTTTTCCGACTTTTTTATTGTGCAAATAGCACAAATATAACAGTTTTCCTGCCCCTTCCATTTGGGCAGTCGCACATTCATTATTGTACACACAAAAATACAATAAGGCAAGTATTATTTTTATAAAACCTTCAATTTTAAAATTTCAGTTACCAAAAAAGAACCCCAGCCTTAAAACCAGAGTTCTCATTGATTCCATATTAAACTGTCTGTTTTCCAAACATTACAAGGTATTCCTGTGCCACCTGCAATGACACATCAAGTTTCTTTTGAAGTCTGCTTAAAATATCACTTTCAGAAAGTCCAAATTCAAGACCTGTTTCAATAATACCCTTTGCTTCACCATCTGCTCTACCTCTAACTTCGCCTTCTCTTGCAATTTCATCAAATACAGTACACATTCTACCATCTCCTTTCGATAATGAATCATAATCCAATTTTGTGTTTGTTGCTCCAGCTACTGTCATAATTACAGTTTTCTCTGTATTATATTCTTCACAATATTGTATTGCTTTTTCTTTTACTTTATTCTTTGGTATCTCTGTGTCGAGAAGGAGCTCCAATAGATTGAAGAAATCCCTGTTATTGGCATTATGTAAAACCAGATTATTGTCTTTTGCTTCTACTAAAAGCATCTTGTAGTCATTTACATATTTCGCCATCTTCTCTGGAATGTTTAACATTTCGTGTAATGATTTTGCACCATCCCATTCTTTTTCGCCATAATACACAACCACAGTAATTACTGGAATAAATTTGTCTGTTTTCTTCATTCTTGAAAGAAATTCATCCTCATTCAAACCTTCTGCTGTTTTGTACTTCTGTGCATTACTGTCATACTGCTTTTTGTATGCTGCATAATCATACCCCATTACCCTCATTGGCATTGCATAATGGATATGCTCTTGGCTCTCTAATCCAAGTAATACAAATTCCACACCATACACAGTTGACTTCTTTCGTATTTTAATGTTGTCTCTGGATGTTTTTATACTCTCTGCATATTTCTTGTTTTCAATAATAGTAGATTCTTCTGTATCGATATCCTCTAACTCCTCTGGCTTGATTATCAATTCCCCTTCAAAAAGTGTCGCATTGAAAAGATCTGCAAACCGCTCATTATTGTTCCAGTAATTTTTAAGAACTATATCTGGATTTAGTTTCTGTTTAAACATTGTCCCCCTATCTGTTCTCCCATCCAATTATATAATAATAACAGAAACGACACAAGATAATTCTTTTAATATAAATATAATATTCTCCAGTTTTCCCCTTCCTTCGTTAAATATATTGTCTTATTTTTTGTCATTCCCTTTTCTTCACCTTCCACAGTAATTTCAATTTCTACAATCATTACTTCTGAAATAATAGATGCATCAAACTCTTCGTAAACGGATAGGTTATCTAACAATTCCTCTAATTTATGTTTAGACAAATTATAACTATCCGTTATTTCATAATTAAACGTATATTTATGCCCTACATTTTCTTCAAATACATCTAAATCATCAGCAATAATTCTTTCAAAATAATCTTCGGCAGTTGAATCGTTTTCCATTGAATAATAGTATTCACTCGCCATAGATGTAAATACTTCTATCTCATAATTTTGATATGCATTCATCAATTTCCTTACCGCACCTTTATATCCTAAAAAACCCAATAAATAATTTACTAGCATAGCCAAAACCAGTATACATGCAGCCACACTTACAATCCCTATTAGTGCTTTTTTAACAGCTTTCATTTTTTCAGGATTTACATAACTAATTCCCGGAATCGTTGACATATCCTGGCTTGAGTTGTCCGTTTCGCATATGGTCTTCTTTCATATGCATAAAAGTAGCATCTTTGTCCGTTCTTGAAAAACTGTTTCTCCATCAAACGCTGCTTTGTGCTCATTATAGGCAAGCTGCCGTTTTAGGAATTCTTCCATTGTTTCATACTGTTTTTGTAAGGCTGTAGGACGTCTTCCTTTTCCATGTACGAAAGTAACGTCAAGTTCCTTTCTTTTCCCTTCCAAGAATGCAAGCACTATTTCTATAACAGAAAGGGCATCGTCTTCGTCAAAAGAAAAAACTTGTACATAGTCGCGATTGATGCAGTCAATAAGTTCTTTCACTTTCAAATGCATCTTTTCTTCGTTTTTCATCACGACCTTTTTCCATACAAAAGTATAGCGGTTAGCATTTGCCTCTATTTTTGTTCCATCAATAAAGACATTTTCATATTTAATTTCACCCATCTGGAATAACAGATTTGCGAATTGATAAAAGAGGTCTTCAACAGCAGCACCTGCATAGTTCTGTCGGAATCGTGCAATAGTACTGTGGTCTGGAGCTTTCTGTCCTGCAAGAAGCCACATAAAGTTGATATCGCGTTTGCATGCACGTTCAATTTTATGTGAGCTGTAGATGTTTTGTGAATAAGCATAAACAAGTATCTTGAACATGGTCTTTGGGTCAACTACTGGATTTCTGCCTTTGGCAGAGTAAGCCTGATACAACTTTGTGTAATCCAATTCCTCCAATGTTTGGCTCAGTAGTCTGACAGAATCATCTTCTGGTACAAGTCCATCTAATTCTAATGGAAGTTTGAGTTGATATACGTCTGTATTTAACTTATAATTCTTATTGGTATATTTGGTTTTGTGCATAATTAATTATACCATGAATTACGGGCTCTTCGGAGTCCGTTTTTCTATTTCAAGGCATAAAAAAGGAGCCTTTGCTCCATAGATTATCTATTTTGCAAAAGCCCCTTTTGTAGAATTTAGAAAAAATCATTTTCTGCATTAAATGATTATTAGAATGTGAACTTATCTGCAAAATAAGCATCTAAATCAGCGATAGCGATACGTTCCTGTTCCATAGTGTCACGGTCGCGAACTGTTACACAGCCATCTTCTAATGAATCAAAGTCAAAGGTTACACAGAATGGTGTACCGATTTCGTCCTGACGACGATATCTCTTACCGATTGTTCCTCTATCATCAAATTCACAGTTGTATTTCTTTGAAAGCTGGGCAAATACTTCTTCCGCTTCTTTGTTTAACTTCTTAGAAAGTGGAAGCACACCAATCTTCACTGGTGCAAGTACTGGATGGAAACGGAATACAGTTCTTACATCGCCACCTTCTAACTCTTCTTCATCATATGCTGCACAAAGGAATGCAAGTACTACACGGTCAGCACCAAGAGATGGTTCGATAACATATGGAATGTATTTTTCTCTCTTTTCATCATCGAAATAGCTCATATCTTCACCAGATGTGTTCTGGTGCTGAGTTAAGTCGTAGTCAGTTCTATCTGCAATACCCCAAAGTTCGCCCCATCCAAATGGGAATAAGAACTCAAAGTCTGTAGTTGCTTTTGAATAGAAGCAAAGTTCTTCTGGATCATGGTCGCGAAGTCTAAGTTCTTCATCTTTGATACCAAGAGAAAGCAACCACTGATGACAGAAGTTTCTCCAGTATGCGAACCATTCAAGGTCTGTTCCTGGTTCACAGAAGAATTCTAATTCCATCTGTTCGAATTCACGAGTACGGAATGTAAAGTTACCTGGTGTGATTTCATTACGGAAGGATTTACCAATCTGTCCAATACCGAAAGGAATTTTCTTACGTGATGTTCTCTGTACGTTCTTGAAGTTTACGAAAATACCCTGTGCGGTTTCTGGTCTTAAGTAAACTGTATTTTTAGCATCTTCTGTTACACCCTGGAAGGTTTTGAACATAAGATTGAACTGTCTGATATCTGTAAAGTTGTGTTTTCCACATGATGGACATGGAATATTATGTTCTTCTACGAAATTCTTCATTTCTTCCTGTGACCAAGCATCAATAGAACCTTCTAATGCAATACCATTTTCTGCACAGAAATTTTCGATTAACTGGTCTGCACGGAATCTTTCGTGACATTCTTTACAGTCCATAAGTGGATCTGCAAATCCACCAAGGTGACCTGATGCAACCCATGTCTGTGGATTCATAAGGATGGCACAGTCAACACCTACGTTGTATGGGTTTTCCTGAATAAATTTCTGCCACCAAGCACGTTTTACATTGTTCTTTAATTCTACACCAAGATTACCGTAATCCCATGTATTTGCAAGGCCGCCATAAATTTCTGAACCTGGATATACAAAACCTCTAGCCTTTGCAACCTGTACAATCTTTTCCATTGTCTTTTCCATAATTACTATTCCTCAACTTTCTCTTTCTATCTGTAGGGGAGCATCCTGCTCCTCATATATTCTACTTGTAAATAATATAAGTGAGCACATCACTGAACTGGCTATCGTTACCTTCCTCTTCTTCTCCGAAGTCGAAAATAATTCCTTCTTCTGCTACCAGCTCTTCCTCACTAATAGAGCCATCAGAGCCTTCTGCTTCTGTTCCAAACTCTGTATCTACAACTACTTCCTCTGCAAGAAGCTGACTACCATCCTTGATAAGCACCCAATCCTCTTCGACCTTTGCAATGTTCTCTGTAGAAATAAAGCAGATTTCCCCTGGAACAACAACCTTTGTGTTCGATTTAAGGATTACCACCTTGTAATCTGTATTCTTTACAAACTCGTCTGCAGTAGCTGTCACTGCTTTTCCATCTGCAAGCTTTGCAAAATCGCAATCAAACAAATAACCTGCTTCTTGTGCCGCCTGGATGCTTCCTGTAAACATTTCAATGCTGTTTACCTGTTCATAAACCTCCGCATCTGCATATTCTAAAACCAAGGTTGCTTTATCGTCTTTCACTTCAACCGATTTCTGTTTTACAGAATTCGCTCCGATTTCATTATTATATGTAGCAATAACATCCTTCACATAGGACTTAAATTCGTCCTTTTCATAGGTACTTTCATCAAATGCTTCCACATCTGTTGAGATAATTTTGCCATTTTTCAACACATAAATGGTATTCGTTTCTGCTTTTGCATAATCCGTGCCACAGCTACTAATCAAAACTGCCACCAAAACGATAACCAAAATCAGCGCAATCCCTGCTCCACCTATCATTATCATTTTCTGTTTTTGTCTAGCTGCTCTTGAAGCACGTTTCCGTGTTCTGGTTGTTTCTTTATTCATATTGCCTCCAAACCAACTAATAATCTCACCTATTATACACTTTTCATTTTTTTATTTCAACACAAGTTCGTCAATAATTTGCAAGGATTTAAAAGAATGCTTCACATACGTGCGCAAATAATCCCGCATAATTTTTTGTAACTCCTTCAAAACCTCGTCCGATAATTGAAAGGTAAACAGCTTCTCCACCTTGGAAGAAACGATGTACTGCATCGCATAACGAGTGGACTCATGTATCTGTCTCGTCTTTTGTCCATGCTTGCACTCCGGACAGAATATTCCGCCTCTCCATACGCTAAAATACTCTAACTGCTCGGTCTTTCGACAATGCATACAAGAAAATACGCTAGGTCCTTCTCCATTAATCGTCATGGCCTTTAATTCAAAAATCACACGAACCAGTTCTTTCGAAAAGGCAGGACTCTCAAGTGCACGCAAGGACTGATACAAGAGCTTTAGCATCTCTTTCTCATCGTTGTTTTCCTGACAAAAATAATCTGCAAATTCAAGAAAATAAAAACCCATGTAAGCCGCATCCACGTCCAAAGTCAGTTCTCGAAAATAATTATGTATACTGGCCTTGGACACATTGTAGGAGCTTTTCCCTTCAAAAAGCTCGAACTCCCCAAAAGAAAAAGGATTGGTCGCCGCCAGAAGCTGACTATTCGGTCTTCTAGCACCTCTGGCAAAGGCGGTAATCTTTCCTCTTTCCTTGGTTAGAATCGTTATTCTTTTGTCGTATTCAGAAATAGGCATGGCATTTAGCACCATTCCCGTCACTATCACCGACTGTCCCATGTAGCTTACATAAATCCTTTCCAAATAGATTTACCTTCATCTTTTCCTGCATCCGCTCGTGTGTTTCCATCTGATTTGCGTTCTTGTAAATTTACACTCTCGCTCTCTTCGACACGATTTCGATATGTCAGGTAATCTTCTACTTTCCCAGTTGTCCAAAAGTTTTCCCATGATTTCTCCATTGCATTTCCCTCCGATGTTTTTAGGTTTTGCAATGTAGCTGTAAATATCCCCGAGAAAAATTGGAAAATTACTGGTCCTCTCGATACCCAAAGTTTTTAATTAGAAAATCGCTATCTCGCCAGTCTTTTTTCACCTTTACCCAAAGTTTTAAATTCACCTTGGTATCCAAAAGACGTTCCATTTCATATCGGGCATTCGTGCCGATTTTTTTCAGCATGGAACCTTGTTTTCCAATAATGATACCTTTGTGGGAATCTCTTTCACAAACTATGGTTGCATCAATATCAATAATACCCTTACGTTCCTTCATCTGATCGATACCAACTGCAATTCCGTGTGGTATTTCGTCATTTAAGGCATGCAGGGCTTTTTCACGAATGATTTCAGCACAGATTGCTCGTTCTGGCTGGTCAGTAATGGTATCCTCATCATAATACTGTGGACCATAAGTCAAATACTTGAAAATACTGTCGATGATATCCTCCGTATTTTTGCCGCGAAGTGCAGAGGTCGGAATAATCTCTGCAAAATCATATACCTTACGATAAGTATCGATATATTCAAATACCGCATCCTTATCCACTGTATCGATTTTATTGATAATCAAAATAACTGGTGTATTTACCTTCTTCAACTGTTCAATAATATGCTGTTCGCCTGCACCGACAAAATTCGATGGCTCCACCAGCCAAAGAATTACATCTACCTCATTCAAGGTCTTTTCTGCAACATTCACCATGTATTCTCCTAGCTTATTTTTCGCCTTATGAATACCTGGTGTGTCTAGAAAAATAATCTGTCCTTTTTCGGTATCTGTATAAACCGTCTGAATACGATTACGAGTCGTCTGTGGTTTATTTGAAGTAATGGCAATTTTCTGTCCAATCAGTCGGTTCATCAGCGTTGACTTTCCAACATTTGGTCTGCCGATAATGGTTACAAAACCAGATTTAAAATTTGCGTTCATCTTTTCACCTTTTCTTTTAGTTTAAACTTCTAATATTCATAAATAAATCATTCTCTTTTTGAATATTGTTCTCATTTCCAATTACACAAAGACATTCGTCCGAAAGCACCGCTTCTATCAAATCTGCAAGCTTACGGATATCTTCGTCTGTCGCACCTATAATTTCATCACGTTCTGCCTGCAATTCCTCTAACGTAAGTCTCTTTAAATAGGCCGTAATCGCACGCTGTCCTTTGCCCTCTGGATAAAGTGGTGTGTCCATTCCACCTAAGGTTCCAATGATATACTTCGTCATTTCGCGTTCGTCCGCCTGAAACTCTCGCAAATACTCCGGAATTTTCTCATACACCTCATTCGTCTTTCCTAGATTCGGGTCACGATAAGAAGTAAAGTAAGAATCACCTGTACGAAGGAAAGAGCTACTACAACCATATGCACCGCCTTTTACACGCACATTATTCCACAGATAATCATAGCTTAAAATCATTTTTAGAATATTTAATGCTCCATTGTACCGGAATCCGTGTTTTACAAAGTTACCAGAACGAGAAACATACTGTATTGCAGAAGCGTCTGTAAAGCCCTCATTCTGCTGTCCTAAGCAATAGGTCTGTATATCCTTCACTGGAGCCCCCTGTGGCAACGCTTTCACAAATTCTTCTAACGCTTGCACCGCTCTATGATAGCCATCCTCTTTTGAAGTAAAGCTAATCAGAAGTCGTTTACTTCCAAACACCTGTTGCATTACTTTTTTCAGTTTATCTACAACCACTTCCGGATGCGACTTAATCAATGTATCCATCTTGCAAATCTCATCATAGTAAGCAATTCCCGTTGTTGCATCCTGAATATAGCCATACTGTGAAAAATATGCAAGGCTTCGAGTCGCCGATACCACATGCCCCGCACTGCTAAGTACGGACTGCAAACGTGACTTTGTCTGTGCTATGATTTCCGCAAGTCGTTTGACATCTTCCACCTTCGAGGTAAGAATAATCTCTTTTAAAATGCCTAGAGATGCTTCCACATTATCCTCTAACATTTTAATGCGGAACTCATATTTCATGTGATATCTTCCCGCCTCTTTCGAATCTGCATAGGTCGTTAATCCACTATTAATGCCACCCGAATGAATATTTATCACATTGTTAAGCTCCGAAAAAGCATAGCTTTCTGTATCCACAAATGCAAGTACACTACGAAGAAATCCCAAATATGGCAAATCCTCCTTCGCAACATCCCCGGCATCAAACATAAAGGAAATATAGTCAATCCCGTTGGTAAAAACCTCATGACGCACAGCCGGCACATCACCAATTTGTTCCTCTACATTGCTAAATGGAAGGACATTTCGTCTCATATCCTTTCGCTCTAACATCGGAAGCTTCTGCATATCTTCTTCCGAAGATGGTGTTTCCTGATATTCCTCAAGACGTTTCGTTTCTTCTATTAAGTTTTCCAATTCTTCTTTAGAAAGGGATGCCTTATATTCGTCCAGCTTGGCTTGTAATGTTTCCTCCACCTTGGTGTTTAAGCCCTTTTCTGGTTCTAAAGAAACCACTGCCCCATGTGGATTATCCAAAAGGTATTTCTGAATCAAGTCTTCATAATAGCCAGTGTCTACCTGCTTTTTCAGAAATTCGAACACCTCTAGCATTTCCATAGCTTCAAATACTTTTTCGTCATCAAAAAGCCATGTATCCAAACATTCCAAACCATACAGTAAGCCCTTTGGATAAGAGCCAAAGTCCGCTTCACGAAAACGGAATTCAGAACTATTAATCGCGGCCTGTACCGATGTTTTGTTGATTCCTTTAGCAACAATATCTTTTAAGGTAGTTTCAATAATTTCTACAAATCGTTCTTTATCTGTGAGATTCGCATTTTTTGCACACACATGGAATACCGTCTGCAAAATACCATCATCAAACGAACCATATACATCCTGCCCAATCCCAGCATCGATAAGTGCCTGTCGCACTGGAGCACCTGGCGCACTTACCAATACATAATCTAGTACAGCAAATGCCTGTCTTAACGTCTTGTCTGAAATATCACACACGACCTTGCTGAATGCGAGATAAGTATTATCTTCCTCGGTCTCATCACTTGCGATTGGATATCTGTCTACGATATGCTTTACCTCGTTAAATGGTGCCTGAGGAGCAATATGGGATTCCACTTCAATTGCCTCGTAAGAACTCAAGTATTCTCTATCCAGCCACTCAAGTCTTTCCACCATATCACAATCTCCATACAGGAAAATATAGGAGTTTGCTGGATGATAGTACTTTTTATAAAACTCCAAATAGGCTTCATAGGTCAGCTCCGGAATATATTCAGGATTTCCGCCCGAATCCTTGCCATAAGTATTATCTGGAAAAAGACTCTTGTAAATGCAATTCTGCAACATCTCATCTGGCGAAGAATATGCTCCCTTCATTTCGTTATACACGACACCATTGATGATAAGAGGCGCTTCCATATCCTCTAATTCATAATGCCAGCCTTCTTGTTTAAAAATTTCTTCACACTTTAAAATATTTGGATGAAATACTGCATCCAGATATACATCCATGAGATTTTTAAAATCCTGCTCATTACAACTGGCAATCGGATATACTGTTTTGTCTGGATAAGTCATCGCATTCAAAAATGTATTTAGCGAGCCCTTCACCAACTCTACAAACGGATCCTTTACCGGAAACTTCTCGGAACCACATAAAACCGAATGCTCAATGATATGCGGCACACCTGTTTCATCCGTTGGCGGAGTCTTAAATCCTATATAAAAAACCTTATTGTCATCATCATTTGAAATCAAGGCAATACGTGCACCACTCTTTTTGTGACGCAGGATGTATCCCTTTGAATTAATGTCCTTTAGGTCTTGTTCTTTTACTAATTCATAAGCTTTTAAGTCTGAAAAATGCATTCTTATTCCTCCATGCACATAGATAAAATTATTATACCCTATTTTCTAAATTTAGCCAAGAAAAAAGCGAGCCAATCGCTCGCTTTGTAATTACTCATGTTCTCCAAGGAATTTCTCCATCCATATGAGGTGATACCAACGTCCAAATTTGGTACAACAATTGTTGAATTGGGCAACCTTTTTGTATCCCATGTGTTCATGAAACTGGGCACTATTGTTGGTAAGGTATTCATCTTCTACATCGGTATACGCAATGCTTGCATAAACATTTAAGATTCCTTGTTTAGCAAGTATTGTTTCAATCTCTTCATAGAGTCTGCGACCAAGCCCACCTTTTTGTGCAACCTTTTGAATATAAATACTCACTTCAGCACTACGATAAAAGGCTGCCCTTGGATGGAATCGACCTGCGTAGGCATATCCTATAATTTTTCCATCCTGTTCCGCTACCAGATAAGGATAGTTTTCTAATGTGTTTTCAATTCTTTTTTCAAATTCTCCGAGACTTGGTACATCGCATTCCATGCTAATCGCAGTATTGGAAACATAATATCCGTAGATTTCTAAAATCGCAAGTGCATCGGATAACGTTGCTGTTCGGATGGTTACTTCCTTCATTCGCCACACCTCTCCATTAATTCTCTCTCGCTCTCAATATCCTGTGGATGTGGGTATGTTTTAGCCACTTTCTCGAACTGAGCCAAAAGCTTTTCTGCCTTTTCCTCATCCTTTTCCGCCAACAGAGCAAATGCATACTCGGAGCGAATGATACTTGGATGATTTTTCATCTGTTTTATAAATTTCATGTGTTCTTTATCATGCAAACGAGTGGCTTCTTCCACATTCTTTCTTACAACCAACTCACAATATATTCTGTCATTTATCAACAGACTTCTATGAAGTCCTATGATACCTGTTTTCTTGCGCAGAAGCTGTTTCATATACTCTGCTGCTTCTTCTAGTCTCAGCTGATCCATCAGCCAGTTTGCGTGAAACACCGCAAATGCAGCCACAAGTCCATTATCCATATCCTCATCCGCTGGTACTGCGAACCAGCTAGCTGGTAATTCCTTTAGACGTTTGCCTTTTGCGACCTGTTCATTTATCTTCAGTTGTAGCCAAAATGCTCTCATCGCAGTCGGATTTTTTCCTAGTGAAAGTGCATTGTGTCCGTCATTACTTACCGGTCCAACCTGCATTGGAATTCCATTAGCAAGTGCATATGCAATCCCCATAACTACCATGGATGCCGCAAAAATAAATAGCACTTCGTTTTCTTGTGTGAAGTATGCAACCACACCAAATATAATTGCAAAAATCACATTCATAATACAGCCACCCAGATTGTACAATACCACTGGTATCTGTCCATCCACCAAATCCGGTGGTGACATCAAACACTGGCCACCTGTTCCAGCAAGTGAAAACTTACGAAGTTTGATTTTATCATTCACCTTGATGAACATCAAACTTCCAATACGGAAGGATGAAAACTGATATCCTGTTGCGAGACCAAACACCAAATGCCCAGCCTCATGTACAACAATCTGCACAAACATAGCCAGATACATAGCTACCAAAAGTATCAACAGATATGCCCAAAACGACTCTCCTACTTTTGCAGATTTTCCTAGAAATTTCCCAGCAATTACACCGCATGCCAAACCTGCAGCAAACATAATAAGAAGAAATACTATCTTCCCCAAATTATTCTTTTTATGTTTCTTATTATCCATATTCATTCCTTTCTATTGATTTCCGTAAAATTGCTATTACTATTTTACTACAATACCCAGCATTCACCAACCCTTTTTAACAAAAGAAAGCCCTCCGCTTTCGCGAAGGGCTTGGTGTCTTATATTCAAAAAATCAAACTAGCTAAGACGAGTTACATTTGCAGCCTGTGGGCCTTTATCGCCATCAACTACTTCAAATTCAACCTTTTCACCATCTTTTAATTCTTTGAATCCGTCCATATTCAATGCTGAGAAATGAACGAACACTTCGTTACCAGCTTCATCAGAGATGAATCCGTAACCTTTTTTTGCATTAAACCATTTAACTGTTCCCTGCTGCATAACTAAAATCCTCCTAATACAATAAACCTTTGTGGATTTATGCACTCCACTTTGTTACATTAGCACATTTGACGAATTTTGTCAAGAAAGGAAAGTTATAGGTGTACAAATTGCATAAAACCTATTTTCCATTTGATTTCATACTAATTTCCATCTGCGGAAATGGAATTGTAACACCTGCCTCATCAAAAGCATACTTTATATTTTCATTAATTCTCCATGTTGCAGGCCAGTAATCATCTTTACTCACCCAACAACGAGCCCCCATTATAATTGCGCTTTCGCCTAATTCTGCAACAAAAACACTCTTATCTTCTTCCTTCAAAACCGCAACATCTCCAAGCACCACGCGTTCCAATATCTCTTTCACCAGCTTGATATCGCTATCATATGCTACATTAAATCTCAAGTCCAATCGACGCTTCGTCATCGCAGTTACATTTACAATGCTTGAATTGGACAATGTTCCATTTGGAATCATAATTGCCTTGTTATCAATCGTTAAAAGCTTTGTATAGAAAATCGTAATTTCTGTTACAACACCTTCCTGCTTGTCGGCATTCTCAACAATATAATCTCCCACTACGAAAGGCTTCAACAAAAGAATTAACACGCCACCAGCAAAGTTTGACAAGCTTCCCTGTAAAGCAAGACCTAAAGTCAAACCAGCAGAACCTAACACTGCGATAACAGAGCTTGCAGTTACACCAAAGTGAGAAAGAATCATCAAAATCAGTACGAAATACAATGCATACCTACATAAAGAACTCACAAAAGTAACTACACCTTGTTCTGCATTCGCTCTCTCCATAGATTTTTTCAAAAGCTTAACAACCCATTTCACAAGGCGAGTTCCTACAAGAAATACCAAAAAAGCTAAAATAACATCAACCGCAAAATCTAAAATCCCTGGCAATGCACCGTCCATATAATTTTCTAAAAAATTCTTTTCTACACTTTCCGCGATATCATTAATCTGTGTATCCGCTGTTATCAAAAATCTCATATACGCCCTCTCTAACACCTTTTTGAAACATAAGTCAGGCTCCGCCGAAGCGGAGCCTTCACTTCTATTATTTAATTATACGAACTTTCAAGACGCCGTCAATGCCTTTTAATTTTTCCACTACTTCTTCAGTTACTGGAGAATCCACATCAAGAAGAGCATATGCATACTCGCCTTTACCTTTGTTTGTCATGTCAGCTACGTTGATATCTGCATCCCCTAGCACTGAGGTATACTGACCAATCATACCTTTTACGTTTTTATGTAAGATTGCGATACGACCAGCTGTAGTACATGCACCCATGCTACAATCTGGATAATTTACAGAATGAACGATATTACCATTTTCAAGATAGTCACGAAGCTCACGAACTGCCATAATCGCACAATTATCTTCTGACTCTGCAGTAGATGCTCCAAGGTGAGGAGTTACAATACAGCCTTTTTTACCTGCTACAGTTGGATTTGCAAAGTCTGTTACATACTGTTTTACTCTGCCTTCTTCTAATGCTGCTACCATTGCTTCTTCATCAACAAGTAAATCTCTTGCAAAGTTTAACACGATTGCATTTGGTTTCATCTTTGCAATTGCATCAGCATTTACCATCTTCTTGGTAGAATCTAAAAGTGGTACATGAATTGTAATAAAATCACATTCTCTATAAATATCATCGATATTCGTAATGTGTTTTACTGAGCCAGATAAGCTCCATGCTGCATTTACAGAAATGTATGGGTCATAGCCATATACTTCCATACCAAGGTCTGTCGCTGCATTCGCAACTAAAACACCGATAGCACCAAGACCGATTACACCAAGCTTTTTACCAGAAATTTCTGTACCAGCAAAGTTTTTCTTTTCTTTTTCTGCTGCTTTTGCGATGTTTTCATCGTCTTTATTATTCTGTACCCATTCGATACCACCAACTAAATCACGAGATGCATAAAGCATAGCTGCAAGTACAAGTTCTTTTACACCATTCGCATTTGCACCTGGAGTGTTGAATACCACAATACCTTTTTCCGCACATACGTCCAAAGGAATATTGTTTACACCAGCACCAGCACGTGCAATAGCAACAACTTTGTCACCAAGCTCCATATCATGAACAGAGGCACTTCTTACTAAAGCTGCGTCTGCCTCCTTAATATCATCTACTTTTGCATATTCAGTTGAAAATAAATTTAATCCTACGTTTGCGATAGGGTTAAGGCAAGTAAATTTAAACATATCAAAAACCTCCTATTTGAGAAAACTGCCGACACTGTGCATCGGCAGTTCCTTTCTTACTTATTTGCTTCTTCAAAAGCTTTCATAAACTCAACTAATTTCTCAACACCTTCTTTTGGCATTGCGTTGTAAATAGATGCACGCATACCACCAACCGAACGATGTCCTTTTAAGTTTTCAAAGCCTGCCGCTTTTGCTTCTTTTACAAATTTTGCATCCAAGTCTGCGTCGCCTGTTACGAATGGAACGTTCATAAGAGAACGATCTTCTGGAGCAACTGTACCCTTGAACATTTCGCTTTGATCTAAGAAATCATAAAGGATTTTTGCCTTTTCTTCATTTTTCTGTTTCATCGCTTCAAGGCCACCCATCTTCTTTAACCATTTGAAGACTTTACCACAAATATAGATACCGTAGCAAGGTGGTGTATTATAAAGCGAATCTGCATCTGCCTGTGTCTTGTATTTGAGCATTGTAGGTGTTCCTGGAAGCACGTCGTCTGTGATTAAATCTTCACGAACGATTGCAATTACAACACCTGCTGGACCAACGTTTTTCTGTACGCCACCATAAATAATTGCATATTTGCTTACATCTACTGGCTCTGATAAGAAGCAAGAGCTTACGTCTGCTACTAAATCTACACCTTTTGTATTTGGTAATTCTTTAAACTTCGTACCATAAATGGTATTGTTTTCACATATGTACACATAGTCCATATCCTCTGTGATTGGTAAATCACTACAATCTGGAATATAGGAAAAGGTCTTGTCAGCGGAAGATGCAAGCTCGACTGCTTCACCATAGAGCTTTGCTTCTGCAAAAGCTTTCTTTGCCCACTGTCCTGTGATAATATAACCCGCTTTTTTGTTTTTCATCAGGTTCATAGGCACTGCCGCAAACTGCTGTGATGCACCACCCTGGAGGAACATTACCTTATAATTATCTGGAATGTTCATTAAATCTCTAAGGTCTGCTTCTGCTTCTTTGATGATTTCGTCGAAAACTTTCGAGCGGTGACTCATCTCCATTACCGACATTCCACATCCTCTGTAATCCATCATTTCTTCTGCTGCTTCACGAAGTACTTCTTCTGGTAAAACCGCAGGTCCTGCCGAGAAATTATACACTCTACTCATTTCCAACTACCTCCTTAAATTTTTCTTAAAATATGTTATGGAAATTATTTTATTGTTTTAACGCGTTATCGCATTAAAGTGTTTTGTTTAAAATAATACGGGGACCTTTGTCTTTTGTCCCCATATTTAATTAATTCATAGACCATCCGTTAAAATTCCGCTTGCGGAATTTTGCACGCGAGCGGTGTTGCAAAGCAACTATTTTCCGTTCCGCGAGCTGTGCATCCATTATTCATCTGACTTCATGTCAGATGAGTCGAACGCCTCATTGATTGGTGCACCTGGTGCTACCATTGGCCATACCTTATCGTCTGAATCAATGATACAGTCGATAACAAATGGTCTCTTACATTCTAAAGCCTCTGCAAACGCTGCTTCAAATTCTTCTCTCGAAGTAACACGTCTTGCCTCACACCCAAGTGCTTCTGCTACTTTCACGAAGTCTGCTCCATCATCTAAAATCGTTGCAGAATAGTGTTCCTTGTAGAACAGGGTCTGCCACTGACGAACCATGCCAAGCACATGATTGTTGATGATGACTTCGATAAGCGGAAGATTATTTCTGCTTGCAGTTGCAAGCTCATTCATGTTCATACGGAAACATCCATCACCAGCAATATTTACAACCTGTTTGTCTGGATTTGCCATCTGTGCACCAATCGCTGCACCGAGTCCGTATCCCATGGTTCCAAGTCCGCCTGAAGATAGCAAGGTTCTTGGTTCCTTGTATTTATAGTACTGTGCAGCCCACATCTGATGTTGACCTACCTCAGTTACCATAATCGCATCTCCATGTACCATTTCGTATATCTTTTCAATGATATATGGTCCACTTAGTCCTTCCGGATTATAAACAAGTGGATATCTTGCTTTCATCTGCTGAATGCGTCCCATCCATTCGCCGTGTCGATACTGTGGAAGCTTTTCATTTAATCGCTTTAATACTTCCTTTACATCCCCAATAACACTTGCGTCTGCAACAATATTTTTGTTGATTTCTGCTGGGTCCACATCAATATGTAATATCTTTGCATGCCGAGCAAATTTCTTTGGATTGCCAAGCACACGATCGGAAAAACGAGTACCGATTGCGATAAGCAAATCGCATTCGCTCACACCCAGATTCGAGGTTTTCGTTCCATGCATACCGAGCATACCTGTATATCGATCATCGGTTCCGTTGAACGCGCCCTTGCCCATCAAGGTATCACAAACTGGAGCATCTACAAGCTCTACAAATCTGCGAAGTTCTTCGCTTGCTTCTGAAAGAACTGCACCACCACCAACAAAAACAAATGGTTTCTTCGCTTTACTAATACGATACAATGCAGTTTCGATATCTTCATCTTTAATCGTATGCGATACTCTTTCAGGAAATTCCACTTCCTTCGGTTTGTAAATGCATTTTGCAGCGGTTACATCCTTTGGAATATCTACAAGCACAGGACCTGGACGACCTTTTCTTGCTATATTGAAAGCTCTGCGAATCGTGTCCGCCAAATTCTCTACATCTTTTACGATGAAGTTGTGTTTTGTAATCGGTGTGGTAATACCTGCGATATCAATTTCCTGGAAGCTATCTTTTCCTAAAAGTGGTAAGGTTACGTTACAGGTAATGGCTACCATCGGAACCGAATCCATGTATGCAGTTGCAATACCTGTTACCAGATTCGTTGCTCCAGGGCCACTAGTCGCAAAACAAACACCTACTTTTCCAGTACTTCTGGCATATCCATCTGCCGCATGTGATGCCCCTTGCTCATGAGAGGTCAATACATGCTTGATATCGGATTGCTGATAAATCGCATCATATACGTTTAAAATAGCACCACCTGGATAACCAAATACGGTATCTACGCCCTGTTCTTTTAAACATTCTATAATAATCTGTGATCCGTTGAGTTGCATATCTTTTAACTTGAAGCTTCCACTCTAGGTAGCTCCAAATTCCTTTCTACTACTTAATTTCTAAAATTGCGCCTCTATTACCTGAGGTAACCATAGATGCATATCTCTTTAAGTATCCTGTGTTTACCTTAGGTTCGCGTGGCTGCCATTTTGCACGGCGTGCTTCCATTTCTTCATCAGAAACAGCTACATCCAGCTTCATTTCTGGAATGTTAATCTTGATGATATCGCCCTCTTCGATAAGTGCGATAGGTCCACCAACAGCAGCTTCTGGAGAAACATGGCCAATAGATGCTCCACGAGAAGCACCTGAGAAACGACCATCTGTGATAAGTGCTACTGAACTGCCAAGTCCCATTCCTGCGATTGCAGATGTAGGATTCAACATTTCTCTCATACCTGGGCCGCCTTTTGGTCCTTCGTAACGGATAACGACTACATCACCTGCTACTATTTTACCGCCCTTGATTGCCTTAATTGCATCTTCTTCACAATCAAACACTCTAGCAGGTCCTTCATGTACCATCATTTCCTCTACAACAGCAGAACGTTTTACAACACTACCGTCTGGAGCAAGGTTTCCTTTTAATACTGCAAGACCGCCTGTTTTACTATATGGATTATCCATAGGTCTGATAACCTCTGGATTCTTGTTTACTGAGTTCGCAATATTCTCACCAATTGTCTTACCAGTTACAGTCATACATTCGGTATTTAAAAGACCTGCATCTGCAAGCTGCTTCATAACTGCGTATACACCACCAGCTTCATTCAAATCTTCCATATAGGTGTGTCCAGCTGGTGCTAAGTGACAAAGGTTTGGAGTCTTTTCGCTGATTGGGTTTGCAAATTCGATATCAAAATCAAATCCAATCTCATGTGCGATAGCTGGCAAATGAAGCATAGAGTTTGTTGAGCATCCAAGTGCCATATCTACGGTAAGTGCATTAATAATAGACTCCTTTGTCATAATATCTAATGGACGGATATCTTTTTTCAACAATTCCATAACTGCCATACCCGCGTGTTTCGCCAAACGAATTCTGTCAGAATAAACAGCTGGAATCGTTCCGTTTCCACCAAGTCCCATACCGAGCGCCTCTGTTAAACAGTTCATTGAATTTGCTGTGTACATACCTGAGCAAGAACCACAGGTAGGACAAGCCTTCTGTTCGAATTCCTTTACATCTTCTTCTGTCATTGTTCCTGCTGCGTAGGAACCAACAGCTTCGAACATAGAAGATAAACTTGTTTTACATCCCTTTACTTTACCTGCAAGCATTGGGCCACCCGATACGAATACAGTTGGCACATTGATACGCGCCGCTGCCATAAGTAAACCTGGTACGTTTTTGTCACAGTTTGGGACCATAACCAATGCATCAAACTGATGTGCAAGTGCCATCGCTTCAGTAGAATCTGCAATTAAGTCTCTGGTTACAAGAGAATATTTCATCCCTACATGTCCCATCGCAATACCATCACAAACAGCAATGGCTGGGAAAACTACTGGTACACCGCCAGCTTCTGCTACACCAAGCTTAACAGCATTTACAATTTTGTCTAAATTCATATGCCCAGGCACGATTTCGTTGTAAGAACTAACGATACCCACCATTGGCTTTTTCATTTCTTCTTCTGTAAATCCTAAAGCATTAAAAAGGCTACGATGTGGAGCCTGCTGCATGCCTGCTTTTACATTATCACTTTTCATTTTACTTCCTCACTTCATTTATTATATTAATTCAGCCATATAGCTCGATTTCGCTACTCCGTAGCTTTTCCGCCGTTTCACGGCTGAATTATAACACAACTATACCCTTTCTGCAATCAGGCTACCCATTTCGGATGTACCCACCTTTGTGATACCCTCAAGACTCTCACCTGACTGTGGCATGATGTCGCCGGTACGAAAACCTTCCTTTAACACCTGTTTTACTGCCGCTTCCACTGCGTCTGCTTCTTTGTCTAAGTCGAAACTGTAACGAAGCATCATAGCTGCACTAAGGATGGTTGCAATAGGGTTTGCAATGCCCATACCTGCGATATCTGGAGCAGAACCGCCACTTGGTTCATAGAGACCAAATTTCGTCTCATTCAGACTCGCAGAGGATAACATTCCAATAGAACCCGTTACCATACTTGCTTCATCTGATAAAATATCTCCAAACATATTCTCGGTAAGAATCACATCAAACTGTGCTGGATTCTTCACAAGCTGCATTGCACAGTTATCAACTAACATATGCTCGTATGTAACTTCTGGATAATCCTTTGCCACTTCTTCTACGACCTTTCTCCAAAGTCTTGAAGAATCTAATACATTCGCTTTATCTACTGAGGTTACTTTCTTTCTACGTTTCATTGCGATGTCAAAACCACGAATCGCGATGCGTCTGATTTCATCTTCTGTATAAGTAAGAGAATCACAAGCCGTCATCACTCCGTCCACTTCCTTTGTACTTCTCTCACCAAAGTAAAGTCCGCCTGTCAGTTCTCGCATAATCATCATATCGAATCCATCACCTATGATATCATCACGAAGCGGACAAGCCGCTTTCAATTCTTCATATAAATATGCAGGTCTTAAATTTGCAAATAGATTTAATTCCTTTCTAATCTTTAAAAGTCCTGCTTCTGGTCTCAAGTTTGGTGGGAGCTGATACCAAGGTGAAGTAGTTGTATTTCCACCAATTGAACCCATCAGCACAGCGTCACTTGCCTTTGCCGCTGCAATCGCTTCGTCTGTTAAAGGAACACCTGTCGCATCAATCGAGCAACCTCCCATCAGAATTTCTGTATAATCAAAGGAGTGTCCATACTTCTGTCCTACCGCATCAAGTACCTTGGTTGCTTCTGCGGTTACTTCTGGTCCAATTCCATCTCCTGCAATTACGCCAACTTTAAAGTTCATTTCGTTTCCCTCTTTTCCAAAAATTTTGTTTCCGTTTATTTATCATCTATCATAATCCAAACTTCCTAGGATTGCAATATAACCAGCCATTTTAGTTATTTATAAACTTTATAACTTATATTCATATCCCATCTATTCCTATATCGCTTTTCATTTGCCTTAAGCGCTGTTCTATGATATACTATTTGAAATATCTAAAACTGATTTGGAGGGATTTACATGCACTACAACGAATCCGCAGAAAACTATTTAGAAACCATTCTCATGTTAAGCAAAAAGCTGCCAGTTGTACGCGCAGTGGATATCGCAAATGAGTTGGGATATAAGAAATCCAGCGTAAGTATCGCAATGAAACACTTACGCGAAAAAGAACATATCACAGTTACAGATTCCGGCTTTATCTCGCTTACAGAAAGCGGACTCGCAATCGCAGAAATGATTTTTGAAAGACACGAAATGCTGACTAAGCTTTTAGTTTCCATTGGTGTACCAGAGGAAATTGCATCCGAAGATGCCTGTCGCGTAGAGCATGTGATTAGCACGGAAAGTTTTGAAGCAATCAAGGCTGCTACCGAGAGGATGGAAAAATAGCACAAAACAAAGGAGGTCACATGTACCTCCTTATTTTTTGGCTTGTTATGATGACTGGCAAAAGCTTTCTATAAACTCTTCTTCTGGACAAGGTCTTCCGTAGAAGAATCCCTGAATATAATCTGGTCCAAGCGCTCGAATATAGCTTAATTCTTCTTCCGTCTCTACACCTTCTACACAAATTTTTAATCCAAGACTATGTACCAACTGAATTATACTGCCCATCAAGGTTCTCTCAAATTCATTCTTCAAAGCCCTTACGGTAAATCCTCTATCCAGTTTTACCACATTTGGTGTCATATCACTAATATTCATCAAATTAGAATAACCTGTGCCGAAATCATCCAACGCAATTGTTACTCCAAACTGACGCAAATTATCCCATACCTTATGAATCTGTAACGAATCATCTAATTCGCCACTTTCTGTCAATTCAATCGTAATGCTAGATGGTGACATTCCATGTTCACTCAGCATTTTGAAGAACTCCACAATAAACGGACTCTTAAGCACCTGAACATAAGACACATTTACATTCACAGTGAAATCCGGGATATTTTCCTGCACTCTTTGACAGAAACTCATAGCCTTTTTTAATACCCATTTTCCAACAGGAATAATAAGACCACTCTCTTCCAGTAATGGAATAAACTCCATTGGAGAAATACGCTCACCCGTTGGCAAGGTATAACGCAATAAGGCCTCTGCCGCATATGGCTTCTCATCATTACTGTCTTTTACAATCGGTTGGAAGAACACTTCAAAGCCTTCATACTCCGAAGAAACACTTTCTCGAATCGTACTAATAATCAAACGACTTCTAAGGAAATCCTCATAATCTGCTTCGTTAAAAAAATAGACCTGATTCTTTCCCAGCTTTTTCGCTTGTGAAAGTGCAAACTGAGACAGCATAATTAATTCCTCATAAGCCATTCCACTTAATTTCTTGCAGGAAAGCACACCACCGGAAACTGTAAAAACCGTCTGATAACGATTCTTCTCTATAAATGCATCTACATTGGCACGAATACGATTGTACAAATCCTTACCATCCGCTTCATCATCTGTCAAATAAGATACTACCAAGAATTCATCCGCAGAAACATGATATACTTCTTCACCAACATTTAACGCTTCCGAAATACATTCTGCAACCGACTTGAGAATAAAGTTACCATATTCATGTCCAAAACGTTCATTAATAGACTTAAAATCATCAATTCCAAGATGCAGAATATATCCACTATTTGCCACACGGCTAAAGGTTGCCAAGGTATCTGCCACAGCAGAAACCTCGCGCAAACCACTAATATTATCTGCCTTCTGATTGTTTCCGATCTCATTGACACAGCCTACTAAATAGGCTGGCTTACCATCTCTGTCCTTTAACGCACGGCCACAACAATTAATCCAGATTGGTTCGCCATCCCTGCCAAGCCAACGGTATTCGATATTGTGTTCTTCCTTTTCTCCTGAAACCATTTTCTCTAGATCTGCGACCAGCATGTCCACATCTTCTTCATAAACAAACTGCTTGTGGGTTTCAATTACATCGGTAAAGTAGTTACTCGGAAGTGCAAATCGCTCCAATGCTTTTTGCGAAATATAATACTTATCCTGCTGCAAATCACAGAAATACAAATAGTCGTCCATACAAGGAGCAAAACCATCAATCAGATTACAATATTCATCGAATTCATAGTCTATTGCCATTTTTCCCATATTTCTTCTCCATTTCTTCAAACACCGTATATTTCTTTAACAAGCTTCTATTTCTTTATAAATACGAGTTGCAAGTGTCTGCATCTTTTCTTTGTTCACCTTGCACACCTGTCTATCATAGGTGTACATGCCATTGATTTCATCTTCAACATCACTTACCTGAGTATATACACAACCACATACGCCGCCTTTGATACCCGGTACCACCATGATGTCATACATATTTACAATACGATCCGTCAGTTCCTCTGAAGACTTACAAGCCCCATAGCCATAGGATTTTTCTGTGTTAAACATATGACCTTCCACTGCATAAGAAAAACCACCACATTCGGATAAGAACATTGGTCTTTCCTTTGCATGCAGTTCCTCTGCCCTAAAATAAATATGCTCACTATCTAAATCACTCTTTAACTGTGCAAACCAGCCAGAGGTCGCATCATAGAAGCGTGTACTATCCACAGACTTCGCAATCTCATACATACGGTCACTTTCAAACTGTCCCCATCCTTCGTTGAAAATGGTGTAACCGATGATACATGGATGATTGTACAAATCATGCAGGGTATCCTTCATATGCCATTCGAACACCTTCTTGCATTCTGCATCCTGATAACGTCCTTTACAGTCATTTCTTTTCTTAAATTTAAAGGTTGGTAAAACAGTATCTAAAATATAATTATATCCACCATTATTTACCATATCCTGAAGCACCAGCATACCAAGTCTGTCACACTCATAATAAAACTTCTCTGGTTCTATCTTGATATGTTTACGAAGCATATTAAAACCAAGCTCTTTCATACGAAGAATGTCCTTAGTAAACTCTTCCTCGTCTTCTGGCAGATAAATACCATCTTCGTAATATCCCTGATCTAAAAGACCATGCATGAAAATTGGCTTGTCATTTAAACAGATACGATTTACGCCGTCCTTATTCTTAATTTCAACCGTACGAAGTGCAAAGTAGGACTCAATTTCATCCTCCCCTGCCTTAATTTTCAAATCGTATAAATGAGGATTTTCGGTATCCCAAAGAATTGGATTTGGAACAACGACTTTTCCCGTATTTTCGGCAAATACCTGTTCCGCTACCACTTTACCACCATCTAAAACGGTCGCTGTAAAGCCCTGCACATTTCCCGCAACCGCAATCTCAACATCTGTCATAGAAGGGGTCAACTTTATCTCCTCAATATAAGCGTCTGGTACATTTTCCATCCAAACAGTCTGCCAAATACCGCTGATTGGGGTATACCACATACCGCCGCGTTTCTTGCACTGCTTTCCATATGGATAAATCTGCGAAAGGGTATCTATCGCTTCTACGCGCAGGTGATTTACGCTGCCTCTTTTTACCCTCTCTGTAATATCGAAAGAAAAATGCAGATATCCGCCCTCATGCTTTCCAACCAAAATATCATTCACATACACTTCACACACCTGGTCTACTGCGCCAAAATGCAATATCACTCTAGGCAATGTAAAACTGTCTGGTATTTCAAAAACTCTCGTATATGTAAGCTTGTCTCCGATTTCGCCCTCATACTCTGACAAACGACACTGTGGTGCAAATGGAATCTGAATTGGTTTTCCATTCAATTCCCATACTCCATTCAAATTCACATAAGATTCTCTTTTTAACTGTGGTCTTGGATAAGACTGCCATCTTGCTTCGCTCATAATTCCCCCGTTTTCATCTGTAATAATATATTATTATACTCCAACTATAAAAAAAGGACAATTGATTTCTCAACTGTCCTTAAACTTTATTAGAGTAATTTTGCACGAAGTTCCTCTGCACTTGCAGCACTTAAATATGCTGGTGCTACATCAAATACCGTCTTACAGCCCCTCTGCCCTTCCTGGCTCATACGGTAAGCTGCTCTTGCATAAGCAACAATTACAGAAGCTGTAAACTCTGGGTTGGAATCCAGCTTCAAGCTATACTCAATAATATGATTGTTTTCTTCATTCCAACCAGTCTTTCCACTACGAATTACGAAGCCACCATGTGGAATTCCTGCATGATCTCTTGTAAGTTCTTCCTCTGTAATGAAATTCACGATTGTATCATAGTCTGCAAAGTAGTTTGGCATATTTTTTATTTCTGCTTCAATTTTCGCCTTGTCTGCACCTTCTTTTGCTACTACATAGCATTCTCTGGTGTGCTTCTCTCTTGTGGTGAGCTCTGGGTTTTCGCCGCTACGCACACGTTCTAGGGCTTCTTCTACTGGAACGGTGTACTGCTTTGCATTCGCCACACCCTCAACTCTACGAATCGCATCCGAATGTCCCTGACTCACACCCTTGCCCCAGAAGGTATAGTCACTGCCACTTGGCAAAATTGCATTTGCATACAAACGATTCAAAGAAAACATTCCTGGATCCCAGCCTACCGAAATCATAGCAATGGTATTGTTTGCCTTTGCCACTTCATCTACCGCCGCAAAATGTTCAGGAATCTTTGCATGGGTATCAAAGCTATCTACAACATTAAAATACTTTGCATATTCCTTCGTCTGCTTTGGCAGGTCTGTTGCACTGCCACCACACATAATTAAAACATCTATTTCATCCTTCATCTTTGGTGCGTCATCTACGTGATAAACATTCACATCTTCGCTTAAAATCTGAACGCTCTTTGGATCACGTCTTGTAAATACAGCCACAAGCTCCATATCTGCATTCTGCTTCAAGGCACATTCGATTCCTCTACCAAGATTTCCATATCCCATAATTCCAACTCTGATACTCATACTTATTCCTCCTGTATCATTACTTCGGATAAAATTATATTCCTATTGCAAAAGTATTTCAACAAAAAAATTAAGGGTGAGCCAAGCTCACCCTTTGGTAAATTTTAGATTGTAAACTTATCTAACTGATTCTTCAAATCTTCTGCTGTGCCCGCCAAGCGTGACGAATCATCACTTACGCTAGAACTATTTTCAGTAACTGCATTTGCAAGCTCCTGAACACTAAGAGCAGTCGCTTCGATTTCTTCTGCGGATGCAGATTGTTCCTCCGTAATCGCTGCCATATTCGTAGCTACATCATTAGCTTCATAAATCTGAGAAATCATGCCCTGAATAATATCATTCGTACTTTCAATACTCTGGAAGATATTATTGAACTGTTCAGATGCAACATCTACGAGTTCTGCACTTGAATTAATCTGATCCATACTATTGTGACTCTGTTCCACAGTCTCATTAATTAAACCTGTAACAGAATCAATCAATGCAGAAATCTCATTCGCAGCCGCACCTGAAGTTTCTGCCAGCTTTTTAATCTCTGTTGCAACTACCGCAAAGCCTCTACCTGCTTCGCCCGCTCTCGCTGCCTCAATACTTGCATTCAGTGCAAGCAAGTTAGTTTCATCTGCAATGTTGCGGATAGTTGTCGTAATTTCATTAATCTTAACCGCCGCAGTACCTACATCTGTGATAGCCACTTCCAGCGTATTCATACTTTCCTTTACCTCTCCCATAGATACAGTAACGGAATTCATACTCTCTCTACCACCAGCAGCTTCCTTCATGGTATCCTCGATATTTTCAATCGCCTGTCTACCAGACTCATTTGTTTCAGAAACTACTGTCGCCAATTTCGTTGCACTATCTGCAATCACTTCAATGGAATCCACCAATTCCTCTAAGTTCTGGCGCATCTGATTCATCGCCTCAGACTGACCCACCGCAGACTCATGAAGTTCACCAGAAATACGATTACTTCCCTTCGCCTGACTATCAATCGTATCTGATACACTTGCAATAGACCCCAAAGTATCACGCATAACGGAAAGGAATTCTCTCATACTACGTGCAATAACAGTTACCTCGTCGTTGCCCTTTACTACTACGTCCGCAGTAAAATCACCGCCTGTAACTGCAACGATGGTATCTGTAAGCTTATGTAATGGCTTCGTAATGCTTCTAATCAAAATAGTAAGAATGATGCACATCAAAATTGTTACACCCGCACCTACGGAAAGGAGCAAGGTTGTAAGTGTTGTCAATTCTCCATATACACTATCAGATGTCGTATAAGTAACCAAGTACCAGTTCGTTCCTTCCAACTGGTCTAATACCACCTGATATTCTACTCCATCTACTTCTATTGTTTTCAGACCAATTCGGTAGGTCTTTACGATAGACCCCATCTTCTTATACAAGGCATTTCCATCCTCGTACATACTACGACCTACCATTTCCATGTAATTTCTATCAGCAACAATCGTACCAGATCCAGCTTCGACAACAAGCGCGCCTCCCTTTCCTACGACATTCATAGAAAAGATAACATCTGCAACAGCTGTCAGCTTAATATCAACCGCAACAACAGCCTTTCTCCCATTGAAATCCTCTATCACACGGGTAGAAGAAACAATCTGCTCTCCAGTAAGCTCATCCATGTATGGTCTGCCCATTTGGAAATTTAGATTATCGATTCCATCCACATACCATTCGGTCTCTCTTAAATCCTCCTCTGGCTCCCAACCTGAAGCATCAATCAACTCATTATGCTCTGTTGCAAGGTAGAATCCGTTTGGATAATCCTCATTCACATTATAGTAGTTCTTAAATAGGCTCAAAGTTTCTGCATCGGACATATTCTGAGATTCCATCGTATCCACAACCGTTTCAAAAACCTTCTGATGACCAAGCATCCAGTTCTCGATGTCACTCGCAGCAACTGTCGTCTGTGAACGCAATAAATCCTCCGTCTTCGATACAATGCTATCTCTTGCTGTGTTATAAGCAATCAGTGTCAACACTGCAAAAGAAACAATCATAAGTGGAATGATAAAAATCATAAGCTTCGCCTGAATACCAAGCTTAATTTTTCCACCTGACTTCTTCTGTTTCTTTGTTTTTTTCCCTTTTGGAGAATCCTTCTTTCCCTTTTTCTGCTCAGCTTTTTCTGCCTTTTTCGCAGCCTTCTTCTCTGCAGCAAGCGCCTGTTTTTCTTCTTTCGTTAATTTTTCCTTTTTCACGTTGGCCCTCTCCTGTATATGAATATTCGCGCCTTATTTTCCCCTATGTATAGATACAATTAGACATACTATACAAAGTTATTATACCATATTCCTTGTAAAAAGCTACAACAAAGTGATATTTTTAACCTGGAATTAACCCATATTGCACAAATCTTGGTTTCCCAAATTTTTGATGTTGCTTTTTATAATAGGAAGTAGTATATTTAATCCATGGTTTTTGCATAAATATACATCTCATACATATTTTTATGCATATTTTAAACAAACGGAGGACAATAAAATGAAAAAAATTATGGCACTTGCGCTTGCACTTGTAATGGTGCTTGGCACATTAACCGCATGTGGCGATGGCTCTGCAAAGGGCGCAAAGGTTATCGAAATCAACCTTACAGAAGAACAGTATGCATTCGGTGTTGACAAAAATCAGCCAGAATTACTTGATGATGTAAACAACTTCATCAAGAAAATCAAAGAAGATGGCACCTTTGATGCTATCTGTGACAAATACTTTGGCGAAGGTACACCAGAAGCTGTTGAATCTGCATCTTACGACACTAGTAAAGATCAGTTAGTAGTAGCTACTAATGCTGCTTTCGCTCCATTTGAATACACAGAAGACGGCGGAAAGACATTCCTTGGCGTTGATATGGAAATTGCTTCTCTTCTTGCAAAAGAACTTGGTAAAGAATTAGTAATCATGGACATGGAATTCGAATCTGTATGTACAGCAGTTCAGATGGGACAGTGTGATATCGCTATGGCAGGTCTTACTATCAACGAAGAAAGAAAAGAACTTGTTAACTTCTCTGACTCTTACTACAATGCTTCACAGCAGATTATCGTTTCTGCAGACAACACAGAATTCGACGCATGCAAAACAGCTTCTGATGTAGAAAAAATCTTAAACGAAAAAGAAGCTTCTTGCAAAATCGGTGTACAGAAAGGTACAACTGGTAACTGGTACGTAGTAGGCGATGAAGATTGGGGCTTTGCAGGATTCCCTGTAACATGTATCGAATACTCCAATGGTTCCTTAGCTGTTCAGGACTTATTGCATGGTCTCATTGATTATGTTATCATTGACTCAGCGCCAGCAGCTAAAATTGTAGAATCAATCAACGAAGTACAGTAATTACATGGGGGCTTTTTAGCCCCCTATTTTATGGGAGAAAAACATGGGCAATTTTGACGTAAAGGTACAGCGTTTCCTTGAAATCTTTATTGGAAATCAGGGCTACCTACAGGTTATTGAAGGTCTTCAAAACACCTTAATCATTGCAATTACCGGTTTACTAATCGGTATTGTCATCGGTACACTCATCGCAATCGTGCGTATCGTACCAAAATATAAACTCCTTCCACGTATTTTAAATGTTATTTGTAACTTTTATGTAGAAACATTCCGTGGAACACCAATCGTAGTACAACTTTTGATTTTCTACTATGTACTCTTTCCGCTTTTGGGAATTCGCATGACCGGCTTAAATGTTTCCATGCTGGTATTTGGCCTTAACAGTGGTGCCTATATTTCAGAAATCATGCGAAGCGGCATTCTTTCTGTCGATAATGGACAGATGGAAGCCGGTCGTGCCGTAGGTCTTAGTTTTAGTACTACTATGATGAAAATCGTAATTCCACAGGCAGTAAAGAACATCTTACCTACACTTGGTAATGAATTCATTGCTTTGGTAAAGGAAACCTCAGTAGTCAGCTTTGTAGGTGCAACTGACCTTTACCTTGCATTCAACCGAATTGGTTCAAACAGTTATGAATTCATGGTTCCATACACTGTAATGGCACTTATCTATATTGTACTCGTCCTGATTATCAGTGCAGGCATCAAACTTTTGGAAAGGAGCTTGAGAAAGAGTGATAGACGTAATTAATCTAGAAAAACACTTTGGTGACAAAAACGTATTAGACGGTATCAGCACCACTATCAACAAGGGCGATATCGTATGTATTATCGGACCTTCCGGCTCTGGAAAAAGCACCTTCCTTCGTTGCTTAAACTGTATGGAAGACCCAACCGGCGGTCAGATTATTTTCAATGGCGTAGACCTTGCAGATTTTAGTGTAGACATCAACGTACACCGTAGAAAAATGGGTATGGTATTCCAGCACTTCAATCTGTTCAACAACAAAACCGTAATTGAGAACATTATGCTAGCTCCAGTTCATATACAAACGCAGGAGCTAAACAAAGCAAAACACAAAAACCTTTTGCTCCCACTTACCAATTTATTCAAATCTAAGGACAAAAAAGAAGCTCTTGTGGAAATCACTACCACAAAAGCACAAATCAAAGCTGAAGCAAAAGAAAATGCAATGAATCTTTTAAAGAGAATCGGTTTGGAAGAAAAAGCAGACGTATACCCTTCCACCCTCTCTGGTGGTCAGAAACAGCGTGTGGCTATTGTTCGTTCCCTTGCAATGAATCCAGATGTCATTCTCTTTGACGAACCTACCAGCGCACTCGATCCAGAAATGGTTGGAGAAGTATTAGACCTGATGAAATCCCTCGCAAACGAAGGACTTACCATGGTTATCGTAACTCACGAAATGGGCTTCGCTAAGGAAGTAGCCAACCGCGTACTCTTCTTAGACGAAGGAAAGATTTTAGAAGAAGCATCCCCAGAGGAATTCTTCTCAAATCCTAAAACTGACAGAGCGAAAGACTTTCTCTCAAAAGTTTTATAACTCGTCCCTTTAATACAAAAAGGAGGTCGCATGCAAGCATGCACCTCCTTTATTTTTATGTGATTAGCGAGAACGGGTAGAAATTGCCTCAATCGCTACTGCTCCACCACGTACTACATTGATACGTTTGAAGCGGGATTTTAACAATGCGATTAACTCGTTGTTCTTACGTTCCTTGAGCTTACACTCTAAAAGAACACTATCTGCACCGATATCTACAACATCTACGGTAAACACCTGTGCAATCTGAAACAGCTCTGCGCGTTCCTCCGGTGTAATATTCATTACCTTTACATAAAGGATTTCTTTCATATGGGTAGGAGTATCTGTCAAATCCATTACCTTGATTACTTCTACCATACGATTTAACTGTTTCTTAATCTGTTCAAAGGTAATATCATCACTTTTTACCCCAATCGTCATACGTGAAACGGTTTCGTCCTCTGTCGTACCTACTGTTAATGAGTGAAGGTTGTAGGATTTTCCTGCGAAAAGACCAGAAACCTTTGCCAGTACGCCGACTTCATTTTCTACATAAAGTGCAATCCATCTATTTTTCATACTCATGGTCTTTTCCTCCTATTTCAAAATCATTTCGCTCATAGGGTTGCCACCCTTTACCATTGGAAGCACGAGTTCATCTGTGGAAATCATGAATTCGATAATGGTTGGAGCATCTGTATGCTTCTTTGCTTCTTCAAAAGCCGCATCAATATCTTCTACTTTTTCAACACGTACACCATAAGCACCGTAGCTTTCTGCTAATTTCACAAAATCAGGTGTGTATGGTGGGCACGCCTTGTTTGGTCCCTTACAATCACTTGGACAGCCCGGACGACGTCTTAAACAGGTCGCAATATAACGCTTGCCATAGAATAACTGCTGCATCTGACGAACCATACCAAGATAATAGTTGTTTAATACACAAACGGTTACATTCGCACCCTGAGTCACTGCGGTAGCCATTTCCTGAATATTCATCTGCATACCACCGTCACCAGAAATACATACAACATCTTTGTCACGATTCGCAATTTTTGCACCGATTGCTGCTGGGAAACCAAAGCCCATGGTTCCAAGACCACCAGAGGTAATGAGCTGATTCTTCGCACCAAGCTCTAAATACTGGGTTGCCCACATCTGATGTTGGCCTACGTCTGTTACATAGATACCTTCTGGATAATGCTTGTTGATATGCTCCATAATCATCTGTGGAGAAAGGCCTTTGTCACGACGCATTTCGAGAGGATTTTCTTCCTCCCAAGCCTTGATTTCATCCAACCAAGCCTTATGCTTCTTTGGCTCTGCCCATTCTACAAGTTTCTCAAGCGCAAGCTTTGCATCTGCTACGATAGGAACATCTACGACTACATTACGTGAAATAGACGCAGTATCGATATCAATATGTACAATCTGTGCCTTTGGTGCAAATTCGTTCAAATCCCCTGTAATACGATCGTTAAAACGTGTACCAATTGAGAACAATAAATCACATTCACTAACCGCTTTATTGGCTGCATACTTTCCATGCATACCGCTATTGCCTACATAAAGCTCATGGTCTGTTGGAATAGCCCCCTTGCCCATGATTGTAGAAACAACTGGAATATTCATTTTTTCTGCAAAAGCTAATAATTCTTCATTTGCTCTAGCAAGATTAACCCCACCGCCAACAAGAATCAGTGGTTTCTTTGCAGATTTAATAAGCTTAAATCCTTTTTTCAACTGACCAACATGTACGCTATTACATGGTTTATATCCACGAATATCTACATGGGAAGGATAATTTGCTGGGCCTGTTGCAGTCTGAATATCCTTTGGAATATCGATAAGTACTGGGCCTGGCTTACCAGAATTTGCAATCTGGAATGCCATTTTGATAATCTTACCCAAATCTTCACGTCTACGAACTGTCACACCATACTTAGTAATGCTTCGTGTCATACCCACAATATCAACCTCCTGGAAAGCATCATTTCCTATGAGATTGAGTGGAACCTGACCTGTAAAGCAAACAAGTGGAATATTGTCATAATGTGCATCCGCAAGACCTGTCATGATATTGGTCGCACCTGGACCACTGGTTACAAGACAAACGCCAATCTTGCCAGTAGACTTCGCATACCCTTCGGCCTCATGAATCAAACCCTGTTCATGACGTGGCAAAATCAGATTAATTGCATCTGTTTTATATAATTCATCAAATAAATCTGTAACTGTACCGCCTGGATATCCGAAAATGGTATCTACACCTTCTTCAATTAAGGCTTTTACAAACAGTTTTCTTCCTGTAATATCCATAATTCATACCTCATTATTCTAAATTTTGAAACTTCTTATCTTCAAAATTAGTTGACTCGTTCATACTTATAGAAGAAAAACTCCAAATCAAAATAGGTCTGTTCTTCACTATCTGCAGTAATCTTCCACTCTGGCTTTTTATCCAAATTTGGGAAATACGCATCTGCATCATATTCGAAGTTAATCTTCGTTATATGAGCGACATCACAGTCATCTACGAGAGCCTTGTAAATCTGCTCACCGCCAATGACATAAATATCCTCACTATTATATTTCTTTAATTCTTCTCGAAGCTCCTCCATAGAGTGTACCACAATCGCACCCTTGCCATCATAATTCTGATTATGTGTCAGAACGATATTCGTACGATTCTTAAGTGGCAAACCATTTGGAAAGCTCTCAAGTGTCTTTCTACCCATAACAACCACCTTACCAGTCGTTGTTTCTCTGAAAAACTTCATATCCATTGGAATCTGAACCAAAAGCTTGTTATCCTTGCCAATAGCCCAGTTCTTATCTACTGCTGCAATTAAATTCATAAATTCCTCCTTAAATTGCGATTGGAATATCCTTTACCTGTGGACCTGTTTCGTAGTCAATTAATTTAATATCATCTGGAGTAAAATCATAGAAATCCTTGATTTCCGGATTAATCCAGAATTTTGGAGCTGGATACTGCTCTCTGGTAATCAATTCTTTTACAATATCCACATGTCTATCATAAATATGCGCATCTGCAATCACATGTACCAATTCGCCAACCTGCATATCACAAACCTGTGCTAACATATGAACCAAAACAGCATACTGACACACATTCCAGTTATTTGCTGCAAGCACGTCCTGAGAACGCTGGTTTAAAATCGCATTCAAGGTAAGCTTCTCATCGCCAGGCTTCTGTGTCACGTTAAAGGTCATGCTGTACGCACATGGATAGAGATGCATTTCGCTAAGATCCTGGTGCACATAAATATTCGTCATGATACGACGGCTGAAAGGATTGTTCTTCAAATCATAGATGACTCTGTCTACCTGATCCATCATACCTTCTTTATACTGGTGTTTCACCCCCATCTGGTAACCATAAGCCTTCCCGATAGAACCCGTTTCATCTGCCCATTCATCCCAGATATGACCTTTTAAATCGTTGATATTGTTGGACTTTCTCTGCCAAATCCAAAGCATTTCATCTACGCATGTCTTAATAGCGGTTTTACGAAGAGTAAGTGCTGGAAACTCCTTAGACAAATCATAACGATTTACCACACCGAACTTTTTAATCGTATATGCACTCGTACCATCCGGCCATACTGGACGTACCTTTTCGCCTTCGGTACTACTTCCATTCTCAATAATATCCTTACACATATCTACGAAAATCTTATCTGCTAAGCTCATCTCTTAAGCTCCTTTCATCCGCTCACATTCGCCTCCATATAAAAAGGCTATCTTAACTTATTATTTTACCGAAAAACAAGCAATAAATCAAGTCGAACATTCGAGGCTCGGGTCCGGACTGCGGATAAAATTTCGCTTGCGAAATTTCCGCCGCGAGCAGTGGGTCGCGTCAGCGACATCTTCTTTTCCACTGCGATGCGATTCATTCGTCTATTGCTTAAAAAAGCGGCATCCTTTCGGATGCCGCTTTTTAAGCGATAGACGGGGCTCGAACCCGCGGTCTCGACCTTGGCAAGGTCGCGCGTTACCAACTACGCCACTATCGCATTTATGAAGTTTTCAAAAGCTTTCGCTTTCGAGAGCGATAGACGGGGCTCGAACCCGCGGTCTCGACCTTGGCAAGGTCGCGCGTTACCAACTACGCCACTATCGCATATGTGCTGTCTTTCGTCAGCGACTTGATTAATATACCGCATTTAATTCAAAATGTCAACAACTTTTTTAAAATTTCTTGAACTTTTTTGAATGATTTATTTTTTTAATTTTAGATATTTTTTCAAACTCTATCATATATTAACAACAAATCTCATAAGATATACAAATGAATGAAGAGGTGTAAATATGAGTTCCAAAACCAAGATTGTAGTCATCAAACTAAAAGACGTATTATTCTATGCTACCGTGGCGGTTTTAGCCATCATCGTACTCCTGCTTCTTTATATCCTATTATAAAAGGACAGCAATAACATCTGCTGTCCTTCTAAACTTCTATTCATAAACAATTTCCTGATTTTCAGATAGGTTTTCATAGAGACTATCTAAGTAGTTGTCGATTTCTGTTGTTTCACAATAGATTGTTTCTACCGGACGATTCTCCACGATAAAATCTACTACACTCACACCAACCCAAGCAGCTAAGGCAATACCTACTACGCTACCAACAACCTTCGTAAGCATCTTCTGACGTTTTTCTTTTGCCATAGTCTCCTTACGATTGGCTTTCTCTTTTTTATACTGATCAACTTTTGCCTGACTCATTCTATTTCTCCTTAATATGTACTCAATGAATATATTCTACACACATTTCATACAAAATGCAAGATTTATTACATATTTCTGGATTTATCCAAACAGGTTTTCATCGCATCCATCACTGCCGCACGCATACCTTTTTCTTCAAGTACGCGAACTGCTTGGATAGTCGTTCCGCCTGGCGAACAAACCATGTCTTTTAACTCACCTGGATGCATATCGGTCTCTAAAACCATCTTCGCACTGCCCAACACCGCCTGTGCAGCAAAGGTGTAGGCCTGCTTACGAGGCATTCCTCCCTCTACTGCCGCATCAGCCATAGCTTCAATAAACATAAATACATATGCTGGTGCACTGCCACTTACCGCCGTTACAACATCCATCATCTCTTCCTTGACATACTCCGTCTTGGAAAAAGTATTAAACAGCTTACATACTGTGTCAAACTCGGTTGCCGTCACCAAATCATTGCCGCAGATGCCCGTCATACCTTCCTTTACCATGGACGGCGTATTTGGCATAGAGCGGATGATTTTTACACGTCTTCCAACCTTTTCCTCTAGCCATGCCAACGTCTTTCCTGGTGCAATTGAAACTAAAATCTTGTTTTCCCACAAAGCGCCTTTGATTTCGTTTAGGACTTCCTCATAATACTGTGGCTTAACCGCAAGAAAGATAATATCTGAAATCATTGCAACCTCAACATTCTTTTCAGCCACCTCAACACCATACTTCTTCTGCAAATTCACCCTTGAAGCAAGCGTCTTGGTCGAAACCATCACATCTGAGGTTTTAACACGACCAGAGCTGAGCATCCCCCACATCATAGCCTGTCCCATATTTCCACAACCGATAAATCCTATTTTCATAAATCGATACCTCCTGCATCATTCCTATCCTCAAAATGATTTATGATCTATAATCTCCATTAATCTTTACATAATCATAAGTCAAATCACAGCCCCAGGCTTTTGCTTCTACACTACCCTGATTTAAATTGACATTGATGAAAATTTCGTTAGCACCTAAGACCTCTTTCGCTTCTTCTTCAGAAAATTCTACACCTGCACCATTTCTGCATACTGCAATCGTTCCCTTTTCAGAGGCCAAATCTACATCTACTTTGTCAATATCAAATTCTGCGTCTGCATAACCAATCGCGCAGAGCACGCGTCCCCAGTTCGCATCTTCACCAAACATCGCACACTTAAATAATGGCGAGCAGATTACGCTCTTAGCTACAATAATCGCAGTATCCAAGTCTGGCGCTCCAGCACAGGAACATTCCAAAAGCTTGGTTGCACCCTCGCCATCCTTCGCCAGCATCTTTGTCAGATTCATCAACACTTCATACAAAGCCTCTTTAAACACAGCATAGTCTTCATCCTCGGAGGTAATTTTCTCATTTCCTGCCAGTCCATTCGCCATAACCGTAAGCATGTCATTGGTCGAAGTATCTCCATCCACGCTCAAACAGTTATAAGTAACCTTTACCACTTCCGACAAAGCCTTCTGCAAAAGTCCTGCATCAATAGCCACATCTGTTGTCACAAAATTCAAAGTAGTTGCCATATTCGGATGAATCATGCCACTTCCCTTTGCCATACCACCAAGCGTACACTCTTTTCCATTCAATTCAAAGGTCAGTGCATATTCCTTCTTCACGGTATCTGTAGTCATAATGGCATTTGCAGCCTTTAAGTTACCATCTGCAGCGAGCCCTCCCGCCAATTCATCTACATTATTGGCAATAGGCTCAATTGGAAGAATCTGCCCAATAACACCTGTAGATGCTACTATGACTTCTTCCGCCTTTACGTCATAGCCATTTGCTGATAAAGCATTTGCAGCTAACTGACACATCTTCTCTGCCTTTTCTACGCCATCAGCGTTACAGGTATTAGCATTTTTACTATTAACGATTATAGCCTTTGACTTCTTATTTGTTTTTGCCAGATTCGCTTTCGTAACAAGAATTGGAGCTCCTTTGACCTTATTGCTGGTATATACAGCCGCAGTATCGCAAACAGTCTCTGAAACCACCATTCCCAAGTCATTTTTATTTTTATCTGGATTCAAACCACAGTTCAAGCCATTGGCAAAAAAACCTTTAGCTGCACATACCCCACCTTCTATAATATTGAAATCTTTCATCTCTATATTCCTCCATCTTATATAATCCCACAATATATATAACTTATTTTAAGCCTTTCCGCCGTATAAATCAAGAACGCCCCGTATTCTATTTTCGAATACGGGGCATTCTCTTAATTTATAGTTACCTATATGAATCTAAAATTACATATATTTATCTAACTGGTGAGAAACATTGAGTACGTTTGTCAGCTCATTTTTGGCTGTTTCCGCATTGTCTAAGTTCTCAACCGTCATTTCTGTTGCCTGCATAGAAGAAGCCGTTACTTCCTCTGTTGTAGCAGAAAGATTTGAGATATTATCTACAATCTGATTATTTGCTTCAGAAAGGTTGGTAAGCAGGTTGTCAATATTTTCGATTTCATCAATCAAACCATTAACGTTGTTGCTCATTTCTTCGAAGCTTTGGGATACCTGTTCAATCATCTGATCCTGAACACCAGCCGCTTCTACCGAACGCCCTACCGCATCGGTTGCCTGCTGTGCATTTTCAGAAAGTTCTTCTAAGATACGAGCGATATTCTCAGTTTCAACACGAGTCTTTTCTGCCAGCTGTCGGATTTCATCCGCTACAACGGCAAAACCACGACCGGCTTCACCAGCTCTCGCACTTTCAATAGACGCATTGAGTGCAAGCAAGTTGGTCTGGCTGGAAATAGAGAAAATTGTATCTGCAATCCCTTTTACCGCCTGGGTACGTTCCTGTAATGCCTTCATGGCTTCCGCTACATCACCGTTAGTCTCTGCAATCACCTGTGACTGCTGTTTTAAGTCACCCATAAGCAAGAGGTTCTGCTGATTTAATTCGTTGGACTGTTGTGCCACACGAACCATCCCCTCAGAGCTTTCAATTGTAACCTGGAGCGCTTCCTGAATATTCTGGGTCATAGACGTCTGGGTCTGAATGCTTTCAGAAGTGCTATAGGTACTGTCCGAAATATCCTTCATCGCATTATTTACGACTTCTGAAGACTCATTCAACTGATTGATGATTCCCATCGCATTTTCTGTACCTTTACGAACCTCACTCGCAACATTAAGTACATCTGCCATGATTTCCTTTTGAAGTTCCTGTTCAGCAACCGCAGCACCTACAGAATGCTCATTGAATAATCTCGCAACACTACCTGTTAATACAATAATCGCTGTCATTAAAACTGCTGCACTTAATATAAACGCAAAGTCGATAGGCCCCTTGCCACCAAGGTTCTCTCCACCTGACATTTTATAAACAACTGCAAATGTCATTGCACCTAAATAGGCAACGCCAGAAATAATACTATACTTTTTGTCAAAATACAAAATACCGCCAATTAAAACAAAACCACCAATAAGTACTGCAAAATCCTGTGAATATGCAAATGCAATAATCCATCCAATCATGCAATGTCCAACTAACTGAATATAACGAAGCTTTGTGCTCTTTTTATTTCTCAAGAATGCAATCCACGAGATAATTAAACTGATGGCAGCCATAGCGATAATCAAGCCACAAAATCCAATAGTACGTTCCCCACGAAGTGCTGAAACTGCAAGAAGCACCATAATGTACACATAATATGCAGTATACGCCAGTACCATAAATCTGTTGGTGCGGATAAGCTGTTCGACCTTATCTGCAAACTGAAATTCCTTATTTTCCATCCCTTATTTTCCTCCTGTGTATAACACTATTTTTTATTCAACTTCTTCCATAATGCTCTTATAAGCAGGTCGAATAATCTTGTTCATACCAATCATTTCTTCAATACGGTGAGCACTCCAGCCAACGATACGCGCAATCGCGAAAAGTGGCGTATAAAGTTCCTGTGGAATGCCAAGCATTTCATATACAAAACCACTATAAAAGTCGACGTTTGGACTAACACCCTTGAAGATATGACGTTTTTCTGCGATAAGCTCTGGGGCCAATTCCTCTATTAAATTGTAAAGGTGCATCTGCTTATCCTGTCCCTTCGCAACCGCAAGCTCCTCTACATAGCTCTTAAAGATACGTTCACGAGGATCAGACAAGGAGTAAACCGCATGTCCCATACCATAGATGAGCCCCTTCTTGTCGAACACTTCACCATTTAACATACGAGCCAGATAAGCCTTTACCTCTTCTCTGTCTTCCCAGTCCTTTACATTCATGCGAATATCATCCATCATTTCCATAACCTTGATGTTCGCACCACCATGCTTTGGTCCCTTTAAGGAAGACATCGCTGCTGCAATCGCGGAATAGGTATCTGTGCCCGCAGAAGTAACAACACGAGTCGTAAAGGTTGAGTTATTACCACCACCATGCTCCATATGAAGCATAAGCGCTACGTCTAATACCTTCGCCTCAAGTTGTGTATATTTCTGGTCTGGACGAAGCATTTTCAGAAAATTCTCCGCAGTTGAGAGGCTTGGGTCTGGTCTGTGAATATACATACTCTCACCATTGTCATAGTGGTTATACGCATGGTACGCATACACTGCCAAAAGTGGGAAGTTTGCAATCAACTGTATACACTGACGCAAGCTATTTTCCACCGAAGCATCCGAAGTCTGTCCATCATAGGACGCCAGCGTCAAGATACTTCTCGTCATTGAATTCATAATATCCTTTGAAGGAGCCTTCATGATAACGTCTCTGGTAAAGTTCGTAGGAAGTCTACGACATTTACCCAGAATATTGGAAAACTGCATAAGCTCAGCTTCAGATGGAAGCTCTCCAAACAAAAGCAGATATGCGGTTTTTTCAAATCCAAATTCGTTTTCTCCCAGGTCATCGATGAGATTGTTTACCTGATATCCACGATACCACAATTCTCCATCACAAGGCGTTTTTACGCCATCAACACTCTTAAATGAAATCACCTTCGAAATCGTAGTAAGACCAGTCAAGACCCCCTTACCATTCACATCACGAAGTCCCCTGTTTACACCAAATTTACGGAACAGTTCTTCTGGAATCGTATCCACTGCTACACATAAATCCTTTTTACTTTCGGCATATGCCTTTACATCATCTTTATACGACATTTTATCACTCCTATTCTCTCTAAATTACCCTGTCTAGGCTGTGAAAACCGTCCTTACATTTGTATCCCGTAATAGTTCAAATGTGCTTCCAGCTCAGGGGTAATAGCACCACCCGCTGCCACGTAACGGTCAAATAACACTTTTTCTTTTTCACGCTTTCTAGCTGCAATAATATTACTCTTGGTAAAAAGCTCCTTAAACATTGGATTTTCTTCCAATCTCTTTCGTACCTCTGGTTTGAATGGTACATATTCTGAAATAATACGGCGTGAAACCTTGTTCAATCGGAAACTTCCCTCCGACTCATACTTCACCCATCTCATATAGTCATATACGAATACTTCACGATAGTTGTTCTTCGCATGTACTAGGTCCGCCTTTACCTTCTCTTTTGCCTGCTGGGACAAATCTCTGTTTTTGCGATAGAACTGCACATAATCATAATACTCTGAGGTCAGTGACTTCTCGCGAATATCATTCCAACGTACACCAAGAATCTTTCGACAGATTTCCCAACGATAACGACCGATTGTCTCCAGCATCATATTTGGCAATTCTCCACTCGTCATAATAGGGAAAATAAATCGTGCCGGAGTATCTCTCTTGACACCCGCGGTCTCCTGCCACATCATTGCCTTGCTACCGATATTTGGCATAAGAATGACATCCGGAAGCACCTCTTTCATAATCTCCGTACGCTCAATTCCGTACTTTGGTGAAGCAAAAAATACTTCACGATAGAAGCAGGAATAATCCAACTCTCGAATGTTATCAATCGCTGCATTTATCGTTATTTGTGAAACAATCAGCTGGTCTATGCTACGCATAAAATCCTTATTATGTAATACTGGACAGAAGGTAGTAATACGACCATAAGTAATACGGTTGTTCGTCATAAACATATTGTGAATCTCAAATTCCAGTTTCTTTAACTGGTCATGCTTTAAGACATTTTCCTCTGCCCTGGTAATCTCGTGGTTCTTTCTCATTTCGAGCAAATGACCGGCATAATCCACGTCAAATTCATTCTTGGAAGGCTCCTTCTCGCCTCGATAAATCAGGCACAGCCACTGGTAAGCAGAATACACATGGCTAAAGCTTTCGCCTTCTGCATCGCGCTCCTTCTGCTCTCTCCACTGATTATCCAAAAGCTCGCTGATAGCCATGAGTTCATCTAAGTGTTCCTCGCCCGCCATCTGTAAATCCAGTACGCCGAAATTGAAAAATAGCTTCATTACCGTAGAAATCGTTCTCGCACAAACTGCACGAAGAAATGCTTTCTCGTAGATTTCATAAAATACCTTCGTCAACGCCTTACGCGTCTTCTGCATCTCCGGCGTGTAGTCCTGTACCTCAGCAATCTCCGCATATTCTGCAATCAACTGCTTGCAGGCATCTATCTCTTCTTTTTCATATCCGGCATATTTCATGATATAGGTGGCAAAATCCGTCTTTAATATCTGCTCACGGGTCAGTATCTCAGCAACCTCGCCATCCTCATTCTCAATAATCTCCACATGTGTCTGATGGCTCTGTACATAGGAAAGGAAATCCATAGAATAATAATATTCCATACGTGCTTCAATCTCTTCCTCTTTGTAGAATCCCGTTCTCTTTAAAAAAGCCTCCAGCTCACGCACTCTCTTGTCTACGTTTTCTGCAGCATCTCCACGAAGAGCATATTTCATAGCAAGGTCATACCACAGCTCTAGTAAATCTTCATCCTCACAAAGCAGGTTTTCTCTTGCTCTCTGAAGATATTCCTTTAAAGCGTCCATATTGGCAATCATACGTGTCATAATTTCCGCCAGCTGTAAGAGCACTCCAATCGTCAAATCCTCTTTTTCATTGTAAAAATAGCGCAGATTTTTCTCTGGCATATCCACTAATTCACGAAAATATCCGATTTCCCATCTGCGAATTGGCTCTGGCTGAAAGATTTCACTAAGCTCTCCGATTTCGACTTCCTTCATATCGAACTCTTCCTGTCCGCAGTGAATCTCATAGTCGCTATACTGCTTCGCAACAAAGTCTGCAATCTCCTTTGCCGCATCCTCCAATGCCTTGTAGCTATCATAAATCGTACGATACTGCTTGATTGCCGCATATAAAAAGGCATAGCAGTACTTTGGCTGTTCTTTAAAAATCGTCTTGTAATCCTCAGGTGACTCGTATTTATAAGAAGCAATCAGAGAATCCTCCGCTGCAACATAATCACAAATATATTCATCTGAAAGTCCTAACATAAATCCAACGACACTACCAGACCCTAAAGTAATCTGGTTGTAATCAGTCTGTAGGTTTACAGCTCCACGTAAGACAATATAAATCGCTTTGGTCGATTCCCCCTTACGAACTAAATGCTCCCCCTTCTTTAGTTGAATAGCTACCAAAACAAACACCTTCTTCCATGTTGGAATTCTTCAAAAAGAAAAATTCTTTTCCACCTTACCCAACATTTTACCATAAAAATGCAAGGAGTTCATTATATTTTTGCTAAAATATATAAAATTTAATAAATTTCGCCTACTATCGAAGCACCAAAAACGCCTGATAGACATCCAGCTTTCCATATCCCCATTCGGTATTAGGATAACTCATAGTATTCTCCCTTTCGCATCCCCGAATTAGAAAATTCTTTACCTCTACAGAATTCATATTTGGTGCAATCCCTCTCCGTCTCGCCCACTCCAAAACAAGTGCTGCTGCACCTGCCGTGATGGCAGCCGCACCACTCGTTCCCGTCCGCTGTGTGTAGCCTCCACGAAGATTAGCCCCCGTCACCTCCACCGATGGTGCACAAAACTCCGGTTTTACCTGTCCCGTTCCGGAAAAACCTCTGCCCGACTGCAAATCTCTTGCCCCTGTCAGTCCGTTGTACCCGCCAGCTGTAATTGCTAGCTCTGTCATTCCCGGTGTCGTTATCGTAGTATCCGGATTCGACTGGATAAAACGAATATTCTGTCCCACCAAGGGCTGAATCGGTAGCCACATATGAAAGGCTCCCGTAATTGCGTTAACCGGATACACAAACACCGTCCATATCCCCTCGACCGGACGAGAAAACCGAAAGAAAATAACCAAATCTCCGCTTTCCTTTCCTGCAATGTTATAATCCAGAGTCAGCTCTGTATTCTCAAACACAAAATTTGTTGTTTGAGTTTCCTCAGATATCGGAAATCCCCCTTGGCTACGTTGTCCCGTCGGCGACTGCACAATCACCCGCACCAGCTCTGGTGCATAGCTCCACAACTCCATGCAAAAGCCTGGAATCCCCTCCTCCACATTTATCTCCACCGTCACAGGTGTAAGTGCAGAGTTCGCCTCTCCAAAGAAATGATGCTGCGTCGCGGCTTCATTGCCTGCCGGCACCACAATCACCCTGCCGCTTTGTGCACCGATATCATCTAGTAGAATCGATAGTGGTCCCGCGCCGGTATGACTCCCCTGGTTACTCCCTACTCCCAAAAGTATCACCATCGGCTTCTGTTCCCGGCGTGCCACCATTTCCAGATAGGCTACCCCCGCCATAATATCATTCTCCTGATAGAGTGGCTCTGTTTCCGACAGATAAAAGAACTCCCTCAGATTCTGTTTTGCTTCCTTTAGCTTCACAACCACGAGCTCGCTAAGCGGTGCCGCACCAACAAAATCATTTGCTGGGTCTATACTGCCCGCAGCAATACTAGCCATATAGGTGCCATGTCCATTCGTATCGGTTTGCGGGACCAGCACTTGTGGACTCTCAGAATTCAATGCCTCATTGATTTGTTCTCGGGTATACTCCACCCCATATAGAAATTCCTGCCCTTGTGCACCTGGAAATCCGCTCAGAGAACCATCTCCGTTTACTTGCCCTTCTGTCACCGCAGTCTGATCCCAAATCGACACAATCCGTGTACTTCCATCTGTATCCCGAAACAACGGATTTGTATAGTCTATCCCTGTATCTATAATCCCAATCAGTACGCCTTCTCCTTTTAAAGCTAAATTCGGCTGATTTTGAATGGCAAGTATCCCGCTTACCTCTAAACTTGTACTATCCATAAGAGAAAAAATCTTCGGAATCGAAGTATAAGAATATGTTCCTATCGAAAGAGATGGTACACTGCTTCTGTCATAATACAAAATCGCATACTCCTCATTAATAGATTGAACACACACCGGCTCTATCAGCGGTGTATTCCTTTCATCACTGGAAACTATAAAATCATAAATATCATTCGACTGTATAATTTCTGAACAAGACATAGAAAAACTCCTTGAAAGCATATTATTACATCCTATGCTTGTGTTCTTGTATTCATGTCTTCTTGCTTTTATTTTACAAAACATTCTCCACTGATAATTGAAAAGGTTCAAAAGAAAATCTTTTGAACCCTTTCACCTAGGCTGTCATAGCACTTAATCTTTCTCCATGCTCTTTCACAACACTTTGCACAACTTCCATATTCATTTCCAACACATCAATTTTATTAGCTCTATCTTTATAAGTATCATAGGTTGATGTATAGCAGCTTTCAATATGATCCAGTCTAGGCTCAATCACATTTTCCATTCTAAGTAATATCCCATGCACTTCTGTAGATAAACGTTTATCCACCTCTTCAAGCTTGCTTTCTAATACCTCAAAGTTGCAGGTTAATCTTCTATCTACTTCTTCGATTTTGTTCGTCAAACGTCTGTCTACTTCATCGATCTTATTGTTTAATGACGCTTCTACTTCATCGATCTTATTGTTTAATGACGCTTCTACTTCATCAATCTTATTGTTTAACGACGCTTCTACTTCATCAATCTTATTGTTTAACGACGCTTCTACTTCATCAATCTTATTGTTTAACGACGCTTCTACTTCATCGATTCTCTTATTTAGAGAATCCTCCATTCTATCCATTCGATTTTCTAAGCTTTTTGTGTTTTTATTAACAATATCGGATATCGCTAATAATAGTTCATTATCTGACATATCATACTCCTCCATATTCTTTTGTTTAACTGCAAAACAATATAAGAAAAAAAGACACAACAAAATTCGTATACACAAATCTTATTATGTCTTGTATTATACCTCATTCAATGCAACTATTCAATAGCTTTTTATTTATATTCAAAATAAGTCAATTCCACGGTCACATGACAACCTCCATCGCCCATGGAAATGTGCACATCCTTAATCAAGGAACGATATTCGCTCTCATAAATCTGCGTCAAGATTGATTTTGCTGCATCGTAGCTATTGCAATCATAGGAAAGCTTAATCCCACGTCTGACTGTGCTTTCCTCTTCCTCTACACTCGCAAAGCTGACATTGTACTGGCTTGCACTCTGTAGGATAAAGGACAGGCTATTCATCACATTCTGACTATTGTCATAGGCTGGCAGTTCCTTCACCGCACCCATCTGACCTGACTGAATCGCTTCTAATTCGCTCTTCATCATATTCATCTTTTCTACCTGCGCATCCAAAAGCAGGTTCTGTTCCTCTAGATAAAGGATTTCCTCATTTGCCGATGCAATCTTCTGCACCACAGGGGTATAAAACGCATAGTAATACGCACATACCAAAAGCAGAACAGCCAGAATAACCATCAAAACCTTTTCTCTTACTGTAAGCTGTTTTTTCATGACTGTTCACCTCCCGCCTCAGTATTTTCTGACACCAGAGTGATTACCATACGTGTCGCATACTCCTCATTCAAGGTAGCTGTGCTCACCTCTACATGTGCCACAATGTCATAGCCTTCCACCAGCTTCACCAGCTGAGCAGTTTCCTCCAGATTGGTTCCAGTGAAATTGATAGATACCAAGTCCTCGGTTACAGAAACACTGTCCACCTTTGCATGTGCAAACACCGTCTGTTCCAGCATTGCCAGGACATCCATTCTATCACACAGAATTTCATCCTCTCTCAAGTAGCTAAAGGAATAGCGACTATACTGTGAGCTAATCTCCTTGAATTCCTTTAAAGCACTAATCTGCTCATCATAATGTGTCTGCTGTGCTTCCAGTTGTGCCTGCACCTTTGCCAGCTCATCAATTCGGTCAAACACAACCACCTTTGATACTGCCAAAAGCACTACCGCAATAAACAGCACATACAAGGCAATCGTCGAAGGACGAGTCGTCTTGTCCTCTTTGTAATATAAATTTATCGTCTTTTTGGAAGGGTATACATCCTTCTTTTTTCCCGTAATAGGAGCATTTAAATCCAGCTTCATGATACCCTCCTTCCTACTGTAATAAAACGCCAAGTGCAAATACACCGCTCATATCTGCATTCGCATCCAAGCTCTTTGGTAATAATTCTCGCATAGAGCCGCGAGTGAAATCATTAATTTCTGCTATATTCTCGCACAAGGCAGGAATATTGCTTCCGCCTCCAATAAAGCAAATATCCTCTAAGGTTGATTCACGGTTATTAAAACGATAGAAATTGATAACCTTCATCACTTCAACCGCGATGCGTCCATACGCCTCCTGCGTATATTCTGCTTCCAAAACTCCATTGTAGTTCTTATTCTTATGGGTTCTTGCCACATACACATCTACATTGCGGTTTTCTGCAATCGCTTCGTCAATCAAATTTCCACCCACATGAATATTTCGGAATACCACCATCTCATCGCCCTTAAAGATATATACCTGAGTCGCACGATGTCCAAGGTTTACGATACAGTATTCTTTTTCCTTCTCAGCTCTGCCCTCTGCAACCGCAGCTTTCATAATATTGCTAAGCGATATTTCCTGTGGAATCAATGTACGAAGCTTTAGTCCTGCATTCTTGAAGATATTCACATAGTTTGTCACCGATTCCTTGCTCATAACCGCACCAGTCAGACGCATCTCCACTGGTTCGCCCTCATCGTTACAAATCATCTCGTGCATCGCATAATCATACACATATTTCTGTGGCTCTCCACTGATATAATCACTGAACTCAAATGGCAGATTCACTTCTAACTGTTTTTCTGTCATAGCAGGCAGTGTGAGACTTCGACATACGACCAACTCTTCTGGTACGACAATTCCACATTCGCCCATTGGCAGACTATAATCCTTTTTGACTTGCTTCAAAAAGTCTGTCATCATATGGGGCATCTCGATAATGCCCTCTTTCATTAGATTATCCGGCATCTGTACCGAATGCACCTTAAGGCCTCCGCTCTGCTTTAGTACAATCTTTAGGTAGCTTTCCCCAATATCAAAAGCCATTACTGTTTTACCCATAAGTTCCTCCATTTATATGGTTTATCTATTGCAAGTATTTCTACTTATTTTCCAATTCAACATCCTATCAAAATAGGGACAAATACGCGCCAATGAGCTGCTCGCCTACGAGCATCGCAATCACCGCGCCCATTGCAATCGACGGTCCAAACGGAAAATACACACTCTCCTCATCCTCCGACTGCTTCATCTGTACCATGCCAACCACGATACCGATAATACAAGCAAAGAAAATCGCCAAGAGATTCTCTGCCCATCCAAGATATATTCCTGTTACAAATAAAAGTTTAATGTCGCCACCACCCATGGCATCTTTTTTCAGGATTTTCTCCATGATAAGTACCAATACGAGAAGTGGCAAGCTGACAGCCAAGCCATCCACTAGAAGCCCTAGCGTTCCCTGCCAGGTAACTTCCTCAAAAACTACAAAATATCCTACTCGAAATCCCGTCGCTACAAAAAGCGCACTATCTGGAATTATCTGCTCATACAAATCAGTCACAGAAACCAAATATAAGATGCAGACAAAAAACATCATAAGTAGCAAATTCCAAGTAATATCAAATTTTAGGGTTGTAAGCACAAACACCACCGCAAGCAATAGCTCGCCGTAGAGGTTCATCCTGCTAATCGGTGCCTTGCAATATCTACAACGCCCCTTACTTCCTACATAACTTATAATGGGAATCAGGTCACGCGCCGCTAAGGCATGACCACAAGAGTCACAGTGTGAACGTCCTTTCAGGACGGACTCCCCATTGCATATGCGCCAACCCATGCAACCTAAAAAGCTTGCAAATACCGCACCCAATACAAATGCCAGTATCAAACAATATGCAGTTATACCTGGGGATAAAAACAACATAACCAGACTCCCTTTAAGTTATTTTGTGGAACACCCCACAACCCATGGGGTGTTCCAGTAAAAATTCAGTTTGAACAATAATTTAAACAATTACTATTTCCAACTTGGATTGTCATCCATTTTACCATCTGTAAATGTAACTGTAATATGTTTTGTACTATTGTCAGAAGACTGTCCATTGTCAGCTGCAGTATCTGTAGTTGCTACGAATTTTGCATCATCAATATCAAAGTATAATGTAGTTTCACCTTCTGCTGCAACTAAAGTACCCCATCCATCTAACATTTCATTATTTAAAGCTACTGCTTTTGCAGCTCTTAAGTTAGCATCATCTGTTGCAGCCTTAGCATCATCCAAGCTTGAAGAGAATGTTGGGATTGCGATAGCTACTAAGATAACGATGATAGCTACTACGATTAACATTTCCATAAGTGTGAAACCTTTTTTGTTCATTAATTTTTTCATAACTTTTGTTTCCTTTCGTAAAAAAAAATTTTGTTTTGAATGATTCAAAGCCATTCGCGAAGTTGGCTCTCAATCATTCTTTATCTCATAAGCGAAGTGGGTTGAAGCTCCGCTTTTTGATTCTTTTTAAACACTTCCGTACATTGTGAACATTGGTAAATATACGGATAATAATACTACAACTACGAATACTGCGAGCACTCCAATAATCGCAGGCTCAAGTACCGATACGGCACATGAGGTATTCACCTCTACTTCATTGTCATAATATCCTGCTACTGCGGTAAGAGTCGTCTCAAGTGTACCAGTAGTCTCACCCATCGCTACCATTTCTACCAGCATAGATGGTAGGAATTTGCTCTTTTCCATACAGGTAGATAGGCTCTTGCCTTCTTCTACACCTCCAGCTGCCGCGAGAATATCTCGTCGCATCACATAGTTTCCAATGCTTCTACCCGCAGTTTCAATACAGCCTAGGATAGGCATACCGGAATTCAACATCATTGCCATTGTATGTGCAAACTGGCTCGCCGCATTTAGCTGAATGATATTTCCTACAATCGGTATCATAAGTGCTAGAGAGGAAAATAGCTCTGCTCCCTTCTCCGTCCTCTGATACAGCTTGCAGGCAAGCACAATTGCCGCTATCACAAATACCAGTATCACACCATAATTGATAAAGAAGTTCGACACTCCAATTACAAACTGAGTGAGTGCAGGCATTTCCGTTCCTGACTTTTCAAAGGTTGTTGTAAAAGACGGAACTGCTACTACCATGATGATAATCATAACGAGGACACCCACTACCATTGTAATTGCAGGATAAGTCAGTGAACTGATTACCTTCTGCTTTGTCTTGCTCGTCTTGTCATAATATGCCTGCATACGACGGAAGGTTTCTGCTAGGTTACCACTTTCCTCACCTGAGCGCACACTTTCAATAAAGGTCACCGGAAAGTATCCCTTCTGTGCCGCAAAGCTGGAGGATAGGGTACGTCCCATTGCAACATCCTTGGAGACTGCTTTCAATATTCCCTTGAGCGCCTTGTCTTCCATTTGTCCTGCTAGCATATCAACAGCCTTTACGATAGGAAGACCTACCCCGAGGATAATTGCGAAACGGTCGCACATCAAACTAAGCAGTTTGACATCTATCTTCTTTCCGCGCGGACTGTATTCCATTTCTGGACCCTTTACCTCCTCTATCTCTACGATAACGGAGCAGGTCTGTTTTATCTTTGCCACAGCGGCCATTTGGTCGGTAGCTTCTACTACACCATTGACATTTTCACCGCTTGTGGATATTGCCTTGTACTTAAAATTTGCCATGTTACTTCTCCTTTGAAAGACCTAGATTCTTGGACGAACTGGTCTATCCTCAAAGCTCATATTTCCCATACTCACGCTGGCTGGATTACCCGCTGAAGCTACTGGTATATCCTTGACATCCGGATTTCCCACCGCCTTGTCGGCTACCTCTGGGGTAATCATCCCCTCACGGAGCAGCTTTGCAACTGCATTTTCCATGGTGATACTACCAAGAGCAGCTGAGGTTGCTAGAGCATTTCGAATCTGTGGAGTCTTGGCTTCACGAATCAGATTTGAAATCGCATGGTCTACAATCATGATTTCACAAGCCGCAACTCGTCCGCCCCCCTTTTTCTTAAGCAACTGCTGGGAAAGCACTGCCTTTAAGCTCATGGAAAGTTGGAGACGAATCTGTCTCTGTCTTTCCTCTGGGAACACGTCTACGATACGGTCTACTGCATCCGAAGCTGAATTCGTGTGGATGGTTCCGAATACGAGGTGTCCGGTCTCTGCTGCGGTAAGTGCAGTCTCGATGGTTTCAAAATCTCGCATTTCACCTACCAATACTACATTTGGATCCTCACGAAGTGCGGCACGCAGTCCCGTAGCAAAGCTTCGGGTATCTCGACCTACCTCACGCTGGTTGATGACACATTTCTCTGGTGTATACACATATTCGATAGGGTCTTCTAAAGTAATAATATGCTTATTTGCAGTCTTGTTAATGCGGTTTAATAATGCCGCCAAGGTCGTTGATTTACCGGAACCAGTTTCCCCCGTTACCAGAATCAGTCCGTTCTTGTATTCTGGGAAGGTCGATACCACAGCTGGCAGATTCAAATCCTCAAGATTTGGAATCTTGTCATTGAGCATACGGATTGCAAGCGAGAACTTCTCCTGCTGCATGAAAATATTCACACGGAGACGTCTGTCGCATACAGTCGCTGCTAGGTCTGCTTCTCCAACGGTTTTCGTCGCATTTACCGCTTCGGCACCGAATTCTGCCGCGTAGCTAGCTGCTTCTTCTGCGGTTACTACATGACTATCCATATCGGTAAGTTCGCCATCAACACGAAATCTTACCGGAATGCCACATACAATATGTATATCGGAAGCTCTCATCTCTGAGGCCTTTGCTATTACCTGTTCTATCATATTTTCCCCCACTAATAGTCTGTTCTACTAACTGCACGCGATACTTCTTTTGCAGTTGTTACGCCATCCAACACAAGTTCGCAACAGTTTTCCAAAATAGGTGTAAAACCTGATGTAGCTATCGCCTTTTCCAATGCAATCGGGTCATTCGTTGAAATGGCACGTTTGATATCCGCATTGAACACCATGATTTCAAACACCGCCATACGACCACGATAGCCTGTATAGAAGCAATCTGGACAGCCTTGGCCCTTGTAGAAGGTATATTTTTTTCCTGCTGGCAGCTTCAAGAACTTGGTCTCGGTTTCATCTGGTGTGTAAGCGGTCTTACAATGTGGACAAATTCTTCTTACCAATCGCTGACTAATAATACCCTTTACAGAGCCTGCAATCAAATATGGCTCCACACCAATACCAAGCAGTCGGTCAATAGAAGACTTCGCATCATTGGTATGGATAGTAGAAAGTACCAAGTGTCCTGTCATCGCCGCACGTAGAGCAATTTCTGCTGTCTCACCATCACGGATTTCTCCAACCCCAATAATATCCGGGTCCTGTCGAAGTACCGCACGTAAAGCATTCGCAAAAGTCAGCCCTGCTTTTTCATTTATCTGTACCTGGTTGACACCATTGATATTGTATTCTACCGGATCCTCCAATGTAATCAGGTTTACTTCTTCGTTATTTAAATCCTTTACCATCGTGTACATAGTAGAAGATTTACCGGAACCCGTAGGTCCTACGATAAGGATTACACCCTCGCTATTATTATGAATCAGTTTCTGGAACAATTCCATATTCTCGCCACGTAATCCGATACCCTCCATGGTGAGCAAGCCTTCCGACTTCTTCAAAAGTCGTAAAACGGTCTTCTCTCCATAAATAGTTGGCAGAGTCGAGATACGCAAGTCGATATCCTGCTGACGAATACGCACGTTGCAACGTCCGTCCAATGGGATACGATGTTGGGAAATATCCATATTGCCCATAATTTTCAAGCGGCTGATAACTGAGCTCTGGAGTTCCTTTGGTACGGTAAATACATTGCGCATCATACCATCGATACGCATGCGCACCATAACCTCTTCCTCACGTGGCTCGATATGTACGTCACTCGCCTGCTCCGTTACTGCACGTTCAATAATGGAGTTTACCAATCGAATGGTTGGAGCGGAATTCGCATCATCCTCAATATGAGAGACTGTATCCTTCTGTGGTTCAAAGGAAACCTCACCCACATTGTCTTTTTTCATTTCCTCAATTGCACGGGCGGCACCTTCATTGCTGTAAAGGTTTAATACTGCTCTCTCCATAGCTGCAGTTGTCGCAATAACTGGAATAACCTTTTTACGTGTAGCCGACTGAACCTCCTCGATAGTGATAAAGTTCAGCGGGTCAACCATGGCAAGATAAAGCTCGTTGCGCACTACTTTTACTGGAATAACCATATGCTTTTTCGCAATATTCTTTGGAAGCACCTGTGCCATCTCTGGTGGAATTGCTGTGTTGTTCAAATCAATAAATTCCACACCGAGCTGCATTTGCAGTGTCTCAATCAACTGGTTTTCTGTAATGATTCCGCTTTCAATCAAAACCGTACCGAGTCGTTTCCCCTGCATTTCTTCCTTTTGCATTTTCAGAGCACGCTCTAGCTGCTCCTCTGTAATTACCCCACTGGATACCAAAAGGTCACCCAAACGCCAATACTTCATACTTTTCTCCTCATTTCGCGATTGTTTTATAACTAAATTCACAGGTTTTCGTAGTATCTACCAAATTACTTACAATGATATAGCGCCCCGAAAACACACCCTTTTCTTCATTATAGGATATCTGAAAATCCTTAATATACAGATTTCCTGCATATACCCCTTTGCTTGCAACTAAAGTTCCTGATGAATCCTCATCATAGCTACTCGTACACACCAAATATCCTGCATCTGTGATTCCACTCATGCTTGTATCAACCACAAATGAGCCTTTATCGATATAATAGACATCATTGTTAAAATGTACGCCTTCCTCATCTACCTCTACCTTGGTCGCATGCCTTAAAATATCTCCAATATACATATCCAGAGTATCCTCTAGCATCTGACTATTGGATTCAAAGGTCGTCTCTCTTAAGGACGCGGAAGCCAAATTCATCCCCGTCGTAACAATCATCCCTAATAATAGAAGTGTCACAACGCAAGCTAGCATCTCTACCAAAGTAAAACCCGTTTTACTCTTTATTTTTTTCATGGTGCTACTCCTCTATTGTATATTCGTAGGAGAGAAACTTACTATCCTCACTTCCATACACAAAGACTTCTACAACAAACTCCTCAATCAACGAACGTCCATCTTCTGTATAAAACTCCACCAACAACTCCTGTTCCTTTGCTTCTCCCTGATGTCCTTCTGCCCTTTGAAGTTCTTGCCGATAAGCCTCATCCTCTTCTCTTAATTGCCGATTGATGTTAGTCGCTGCCAACACGGCGGAGGTAAGCAACATCATGGACAACACTGCTATCAACAGGGATACAAGACTTTCTATCAAAGTTTCGCCTTTTTTTTGACGTAATTTCTTTCTCACGAAGAAAGCCCCCCTTTCTCAACCTTGGGAATCCCCCAGCGAACCTCCGTCACTGTCGTAATCACTTTTACAGGGATTACCAGTTGTTCGGTTTTATCCTCAAATGCTCCAGTTGCTTCGTTAAACCAACGATAATAAATCGTATGTATATCACTATCATCCTGTACTACAACTGGCTCTCTCTCATATACGATTCCTGCCGCCTCTAAACGAATCGAATAATCCTGACTCACAGCATATACATGAAAAGAGATGTTGTAATTCCTATCCATAGAAAAATCACATATAACATCTGGAAAACGTGGGTCGCTTTCTACAAGAGAAAGCTTAAGCTGTTCTTCATACTCTGTTTGTGTCTCATAAACAGATTTTGCAGCACGTTTTAACAAACGTTCAAGTCCATCCTCTAACGTGCAGTTTTCTTCGTTCGTGACTCTTTGTTCTCTATCATCTGTATGTATTATCGGAATCATCAAGTGACCATCATCCAATGGATTTGGAATAAAGTTGGCATCCAAGCGATATCCGGAGACATCTTGTCCAAAATACTCCATCGTAGCTGCTATACTACAATCCTTGCAACCATATTCTTTCAGTTGTGAGGCTCCAACATAAACTCCACTTGTTTCAAGTTCTTCTAATATATAATCCGCGGCAGAACTGATTGCCAAATAAGCATATTGTTGCTCCTCGCGTTGCGCATTTCGACTCAATCCACTAGAAGCAGTCGCTATAATCACAGAGGAAACCATGGTACACACTAAGAACAACACTAAGGCTAAAATCATAGATGCTCCACGATTACTCTTTAGTTTGCTCATCCCTCTATGTTCCATAGTCTCCTCCTTTCCCATTATTCAACAGCCTTGATTGCCCAAGTCACTCCACTATTATCTGTTCCCTTTTCTACGTCAAATCCATAAATGTAGATGATATATTCTTTACCTGCCTCTAAGGAAACGCTACCAATCTCTTCTGCAACAAAAGAATAGGTACAATCACAACTTCCAGACATGTTATCATACCAGTTCTGACTAAAGCTTAAATAATAATTCGTTCCCGAAGATGAAGTTAATTCACTAGAAACATACAAATTATCCCCTTTGGCAATTTCTTCCTCTGTAAAAGAGAACTTCGCGTAATAGGTTCCATCCTCTTGCTGATACAAATCAAAGGTCTTCATATTTGCGGAAGCAAAAACAGCATTATTCGCATAACCTAACTGAAACACACCATTTTCCACTAGGCTTCCACCTAAATCAGAATCCTCTGGCTGTTCTGGTTCTTCTGGCACACTTCCATCTACAAGCGGCCAATCCCCAAAATGTACATATACTTTTTTTCCATCTACCATCTTGTAATTAAAGGCTGGGAACGGATACGCTTCCTCTGCAAGTCCAGTGGCATATGGGTATACTTCATCCGCACGATGACTCATATCATCATTCGTTAGGCTCTGTGCCTCTTTTAGATTTTCTACATCTGCCAAATCGGCATAATCAATCGAAATATCGGTTTTACCATGTTTTTTCCCAAACCATCCATGTCTATGCTCCTGAAAATAATCCCATACATCAGAATCATCAGGTATTTGCTGAATGTGATATGCATACATTTCCGCTACATAGTAGGCTCCATACCCACCTGGAACCGATACTTCATCCAGACACTCTGTATTTCCGCTTCCGCCTTTATTCCATGACATTCGACTGACCGATGGAATAAAGTGGTCAAATACACCATTTCCATCTAAATTGTCATTCATATCTCCCCAAATTTCTTTGGTTACATCTGTATAAGTATAAAAATTCTTATAAACCACCGAATCAGTTTCTTCGCCATCTCTCGCGGTATACATAAACCCTGGACACAAACCACCAATTCGAAGTCTGTAAATATGATAGTCCCCAGACATATTAATATCTATCGTACCACCACAATACACATTACTTAAAGTTCCGTAATAAAAGCTGCCTGCCAGTCCCCCTAAGAACACCGCTTTGTTGCTATCATTATAATTCGAATTTAGTGTCAGCAACACATCATTCGTCGCGGTACAGTTGTTGGCACTACTCATGCACATACCAAACAATCCACCTACCGCAATACCACGCGGCTGTACATGTCCGCTAGTCATAGGCTCCACGATATATTCTATCGTATAGCCGGAGGCTGCACAGTTTTCAATCGTATTTCCTTCCAAATAAGCCAAACCAACCAATGCACCAACACCAGCACGTCTAGCAGAATTTGCAGATAATGGCTGATGACTCGAACGGATATATCCTTCTCCTGGCTTCGATACTGTCATAAAAATATTCTTCAGTGTCGCATCACGTATTTCCCCAAACAATCCAGAGAACTGCTCATTGGACTGTTGTCTGTAATCAATAATCTGCTTATAGTTGCCATCATAGGTATTTCGAAACTGACAATATGTACCTGGCAAATCCGGCATACCAATCGGCTGATTGGCTACCTCGTTGTCCGCACTCGTATCCATTAGGTCATAGCTATGTCCACAATACAACTTGGTTCCATTCGTATAGGTTCCAAAATTGATATCTACTTCTTGAAGGAAGGTCATGGCTTCTGCACCACCTTCTTTGTTCCAATAATACGGCACTCGTCCCAAAGCATTCAGCTGTCTTGCAGAACGTACAAAAACTGTTTTAGGATTTTTTAAGGTAGCATTACTTGCAACATCTAACCCCGGATTTACTGCCGTCTTTGCAAAATGAGGAGAGTAAAAAAATGTTTCTGCTTCTTCTACTGTTTTTCCACCGATAACTGAAGCTGCTTCTTCTGAGATATTTCCTCTTGCAAAAGCATTATAGATAACAAATTTGTCATAAAAATTGTATACATCATATCTGTCTGTACACTGAAATTCATATGGAAGCTGATAAAGATACATACCACTCGTAATAAAGGAGTCCTTTATTACATGATTTGTATAATCCACCGTATATTCGTCTACACCTGGTGTTTTTTCGTATGCATTAAATGAAATAAATCCCTGCTTTCTTAAAACCAAAGCATATTCCGATGGATTTGCCCCTTCTGGATATTCTTCTGCAATTTTAAGTGACCCTGTCGTATTTTGTTTCCAAACACTATTTGTTTCATCTGTTCCATCTGTAAACTGATAACTTGCATAATCAAAAGAGTCCAGATGATACATGGTAAGAAGCGCATATCCATCCTCTACACAGGCCTCATCTCTAAGCGAATCCAACACCCACACATAATCACCAGCTGCACCGCCATCTTCACTTGTGTCCGTAAGAGTTGTAACACTATAATATCCATAGGTCTCATTTCCATTCACTATATATTTTTCATAATATACCAATGCTGTGTTTATCAAATACTGCAATGGCCAGTCGCCATAATAGGTATCTGTAACCGCCTTGAACGGAAAGGATTTGTATAATAAATTCGCATCATATGGAAACGTCGCAGCAGTCGTATGTATTTCTTCCATATTCAGAGAATCCGTAAACTCTGAATAGTTATACGCCAGCACAGAATCTCCAAATGCGGTTGAAGTATTGTAATCTAACTGCTGTAAATAATGACACGTGCCATCACCATCTGTATTATTTACGTTTCCACAAATCATTCCACCAGCAGATACTCCCACAAATTCGTCATTCCCATCTCGATTCAGAACCTCGCCATAGGAAGAACAATTTGTAAAATTTCCATTTGTAGAACTACCAACGAATCCTGCAATAATATCTGCCCCATAGATATTTCCTGAAGAAAATGCATCTATCACACTAACATTTGTTGCATATCCCAACAAACCACCAATCGTCTTTCCATCTGCCGCTATGTGTCTTACATCACCAGAAGCATAACTACTGGAAATCGTTTGGTTCTTTGCCATTCCAATAAGTCCACCTACGTTTGTATGTCCTATAACCAAAACAGCAGCATAAGAATCTGATACCGAAGTAGCCTCTGCCGCTCCGATAAGACCTCCTACATTCGTAGCTCCAGACACACACATCGAAGCATATTTCCTGTCCATAGACGTGCCATAGGTATCATCATAGATTTGGTTATAATACTGTTTAATGCCATTTTCATCGGTATAATAAGTAGACAAATACACACCACAGTTTTCCACCTTGCCAGCATACATATAACCTACAAGGGCACCTACATTCTGTGCATTTATAGCCTGTAGACTATAATCTTCCAATCGAACTCGTTCAAATTCTACATTCACAGCCCGCGCAAACAATCCTGAAGCATCCGTCTCATCACTTCTTACTACTAGGTTTTTTATAACAAAATCATTCCCATTTACAACAACTTTTTTTTCATTCGAGTTGTTTTCCAATATAGTTGTATTTGAAATCGGAGAAATTGCATCAATTGGTCTTAACGACTTTCCTTCCCCAACATAATGCAAGTATTCATCAAATGCATAGCTTCCAGTTGCAAAATCGATATCATTACATAGTTCTACATTGGTTGACACATCCTCATGTGAATAGAATTTTTCATCAAGATTTCTTAAGTGTCTTACGCTACTAATCCTAATCGTATACACATCTTCTCTAACATCAACACTCTCAAACAAACTATTGCAACAAAGTGCACTGCTTCGCTCTTTTATCAAAACATCCCCTTGTTTAAAGGTCGTCTCTACATATACCTGAAGGTTCTCTCCTGGAATCAAACCAGTTCCCTCTGTAATCTCCGCAAAACTCTGCCCCTTATTCATTCCATCTAAAAGCAAGCCTGTTTCGAGCTGAGCTGTCGCAAGATTCACAAAATCATTTTCTAATATATCTATCTTGGTCTCCCACGTTGCTTTGCTTTCTTCTCCTACAATCGTTACATCTATATCCAATGTTGTTGCACCATTTAGATAATTAAGCATACGCCCCGTGTAATCATAAGAAATTTTCACCAAAAGCTCTTCTTCGTTTATCACTTCCACCACTTGATTCAGCTGATAATCGGAAGCCATTGTTGTTCTAGAAACAGAACCACCATAATATCCAATTTCATATTCTGAGCGAGAAGCTCTTAAGCGATTATTAACATCCCCTTCTACCGTCTGCATGCTTTGAATCGCCTCATAAATCGTACTTGCAGTTCCTTGGAAAAATTCGTTATCCGCTTCCCAAAAAAATACACCATACACTTCTCCTGTCTGTGGATTTAGTTCCATCAAATAATGCCCATTTTCTTCTGCCATAGATACTTCTGGAACAAAACTAGTCATTATACTATCTCTGTCTGTAAAATAGTATATTCTTTCATAGTAATTCCCATACTGCTCGGCACTATAATCCGCTGGCATCTGCGTCAGTTTTCTAGTATTATACTGGTCGTAATACAGTCCGCCTTCTTCCGAAAAATCTTTATATAGTTTAGATAGACTGCCCTCTACCTCTTGAGCAGCTAATTGATATTGAGCCTCTAAATAAACATTTTTGGCATAACTGTCAAGTTCCGTCATCTTAATTGATTTTGTCAGATTAGATACCCCAACAAAAGAAATACCAGCAAGAATCGCAATTATAGCCACCACGACCAGCATTTCCATCAAGGTAAAAGCACTATTCTGTTTTAACTTCCGAAGCGCTCTTTCTCTCATTTGTATTCCTTCCCCAACATTACAAAATCAAACAATTTTCCCACTTTATCTATTCTTCATATTGTATCAAATTTTTCTGACAATTACAACTTCTAGGCGTAATTTTCTGTCGAACATTTTGGGGGCAAATACACAAAAATCCGACACATCATAAGATATGTCGGATTTTCAATATTTCGTATTCATGTTGATGTACAATAGGACATCTTACACTTCAATCTAAAGTGGACTACGACTATCATGACAAGTAAAATAAATCACTTGATACTCTCCTGCTACATCCTTTAGCAATTCATTACCCGCATCCATCTTTTCTTTATCCAGATTTACAAATGGATCATCTAAAATAAGGAATGGCTTCTCATCTGGATACATAGCGTCCACTAATGCAAGACGCATACACACACCTATCAAGTCCTTATAACCCGCAGATAGCCAATGCGTCTCTCTCAATTCACCATATTCTCTAACCTTGAGATTGATATTCGCATCTATAATCCAGTTCTCACCAGTATCACCTGTGAGCATACCATAATATTTGGAAAAGCCCTTTGCTATTGGCTCCATGTAACGTGCGGTAAAGCGTTCCTTCGCAATCTGCAAAAAGCTCTGGGTCACTTTTAGCAAATTGTACTTCGCCATATCCTTTTCCTGTTCCAGATACATTTCGCGAAGCTCGGTTTCCTTCTCGTCACGCATATCCAGCTGCTCCTGCAAATCTTCCATCTGCTTCGCATACTGCTGCTTTGCTACCTTGCATTCTTCCAGCTTCTCGTCAGTTTCTGCAATCATATTGCTTAGTTCTTCTATGGTATATGGACACATCGCCTTTTTCTCCCAAAGGGAAGGATCCTGCTCGCATACAAAAGCATCTTTCTTCGCAACCGCTTCCTTGTACGCCGCATCTGCCATCTGGTATTCTGCTACCTTGGTCTGCAATTGGTTTAAGTCAGTTGCATAATCCTCGCCCAGTGTAAATTCATACAACTGAGCAAAGTCTACAATCTTGTTCTGCAATTCGTGTGTAACCACTTTTTCCCTATTGCAGGTATCACGTTTTTCTTTTAAACGCAGATATTCCTGAATCTGTCCCTTTAGCGCATATAATCTCTGCTGATACTCGCCAACCTCACAGTATACATGGAATTTTCCTAGGAATTCGCCAATTGTACCAAGCACGCCACGTACATCCTCTTTCATCGCCAATACAGTGTCATTCATGTTATTGACAACATCCATTTTCGCGGACTTCTCCTCGAAAACCTTGTCTTCCCAACGTTGTCTGGACCTCGAAACAAATAGTCCCAGCACGGCTCCAATAAAGGTAATCGCCACACCACAGCCTCCAATAATCCCTGCTGCTAGCAAAAGCACCTGAGGCTCTACCGAATGTATTAGATTAAAATACCAACAAGCAAACGCCCCCAAGCCTACCAAAGCAATGCCTACACCGACATACAAAAACCCTCGATAAACAGATGCACCAAAAAATTCCGGTTCTTCTGGAACATCCTCAAGCTCCTGCTGATACATCGCAATCTTGGATTCCTGACGAGTGATTTCCTGCTTTTGTTTGTCTATCTCGTCAAACATCTCAAGGGCTTTATCAATTTCATCCTCTGTTGGAATTTCTTTTTCAAACATAATTTCAAGCTTGTTAAGGTCTTCCATTTCATCTAGTGTCAACTCAAAGCCGCGAGCCGTAGCTGCCGCTTCGTTCAATTTGCTGACATTCTGCATCTGCACCTGAAATTCTACCGCAGATGGCATACCTACCGTAAAAATTTCCTTATATGCATCTCGCGTTTTTTCTTTTCTATCTACATCCTGACACAGCACCTCATACTGTGCATATATTGCTTTACGCTTACTGTCTTCTCCCGCTTCTACCAATGCATCGGCATAGCCTTTGCGAATTTCACGCAATTCCTGCATTTGCAAAGAAACTATCTGGGCTTTTCTCTGAATTCCCTCTAAGCCAGTCTGTGCAGATTCAAACATCCCCAGTTCCTGAGTCAGCTGGGTAATATAATTCTTTCGCTTTTTGATACTTCCAGTCACTCTGTCTGGTGTAAGCTGATTGAGGATATCTTTCAACTGCTTATTTGCACTCTCGAAATTATTGATATCATCTGTATTTTCCGCCAGATTACCTAATTTCGCATTGATACCATCGGAAGCTTCACTGCCACAATCGTTCTGTGCTATGTAAATACTTCTCTTAAAAGACGCACTGTCTAATTCGAAAATCTCATTTCCAATGCTTTCTGAATAATCAAAACATTCCAACTGAGTGCGTAAATCATAAAGATGAAATTCATCTTCTTTCTCCGTACGTCCAAAGCTTCGGCTGATACGGTACATTTTCCCGTCAATCACAAAATCTACTTCACCACCGAAAGCTCCGCCCTGCCATGGACGATACATCACACGTTCCTTTTCAAAAGCCTTTGCATCCTTTTTGGCATCCAGTCCGTAAAACATTGCCTTTAGGAATGCCGCCAGGGTACTCTTCCCCCATGCATTCGCTTCTTTTATGACATTCAGGCCATCTGAAAACTGGAGAGTTAAGTCTGATAACTTACCAAAGTTTTCAATATGACATGCAACTAATTTCATAAGGTAATCTCCTCTCCCTGTAACGCCTGAATTCCAGCGCGAATAATCATAGATTTTTCCTCTTCTGTCAGGTCTGACTCGGAAACTAGACGTACGAATTCACCTTTCAGGGACACATCTCCCTCATAGTCCTTATAACTAACTCGCAATTTAGTCTCATCTTTTACTTTTACAAAGTAAAAATAATCTGCAAACTGTTCTTCTAAGAAAGAGGTATCCAATTCACATTCCACATTCATCTCTCCAAGCAACACAAACTTCACCAGACTTGAAGATGGATACTGGGTCTGTGAAATCGCATTCTCTATACACACAGCTGCCTCCTGAGTTGTGTTGGCTCCTGTCACATCTACAGGCAGTGTATACAAAGTACGAGAACTCATTGGAACAAAGTCCACATCCGCTTTTCTCGTCTCCTCATCAATATTGAGTACAACAAACCCCTTCTGTCCACACTCATCAAAGCCACGTCCATCCAGACAGCCCGGATAGCAATACACACCACGATTGTCAATCTTATCCATATGATAGCTGTGTACATGACCGAGAGCCAAATAATCGATATTCTTATTCTTTAAATCATCCAGACTAATTGTCTCTACCTTTTCCTTATTCTTGTAATCCGCAAGCTGTCCATGCATCGTTACAATATTGAAGCTATCATGGTCTAACACCAACGAATTATACGCACTAAGGTGATTCTGCTCGTTTAATTCCATACCTGTAATCATAACATTTCCATACTGATATGAGGTCCAGCTATTTCCGAAAAGATACAGGTTGTCCGGAAGTTCCTCAAGCTTGTCTAAGAAATTGTCGTTATCATGATTGCCCTTTAAATAGAGAAAATCTATCTCATAGTTCTGTAAAATCACATCACGCACGGTATTTCTCACCATTGCAGATACATTTCTGGTATCAAACATATCGCCTGCGATAAGAATGGCCTTCACATTATTCTTTTTGGCATAGTCTACCATGCGGGTAAAGGTTCGCAAAATCTCATTCTTACGTTCCTTTGCCTGCACCTTAGACAGATTGGTTGTCATTTTTGAATCCAGATGTAAATCTGCACAGTGAATTATCTTCATAGTTCTTCCTTTTTCACTTTGTGATTTGTATTTTTTCACTTGGTGACTTTTGTTTTCACTTTGTATTCTATGTTTACTTAACTTTGACTATCTTCGATTGCAAGAGTTCCGCGCATCTGAATGAGCGGACCACCCTTTTTCTCGATATAGTCCTCTGTAATTGTTACCTTGCCGATGTTGTCATCCTTTGGAATTTCGTACATGATATCCAACATAAATTCCTCTATGATGGCACGCAACGCTCTGGCACCTACCTTCTTTTCTTTTGCTCGTTTGGCAATATTTCGAAGTGCTGCTTCTTCAAATTCCAGCCTTACTTCATCCATAGCAAGTAGTTTTTGATACTGCTTGATAATCGCATTTTTAGGGGTTGTTAAAATGGACACCAACATATCTTCTGTCAACGCATCCAAAGAGAATAAAATAGGCAGACGGCCGATAAATTCTGGAATCATACCGAATTTACGCACGTCTTCTACGGTTACCTGACGAAGAAGATTTTCTTCGTTGTCGTATTTATCCTTTAAGTCTGCTTTAAAACCAATGGATGCTGCTTTATTCAAACGCTCCTTGATGATATCCTCTAATCCAGGGAAGGCACCACCACAGATAAATAAAATATTCTTGGTATTAATCATAGTCATTGGAACCATGGCATTTTTACTACTTGCACCAACTGGCACTTCGATTTCTGCACCCTCAAGAAGCTTTAACATTCCCTGCTGCACAGACTCTCCGCTTACGTCACGCTGATTGGTATTTTTCTTCTTCGCAATCTTGTCGATTTCATCGATAAAAATAATACCATGCTCTGCTCGTTCTACGTCATTGTCCGCTGCCGCAAGAAGCTTGCTTACTACACTTTCGATATCATCGCCAATATAGCCGGCTTCTGTCAGTGTCGTCGCATCGGTGATTGCCAATGGCACATCCAAGAGCTTCGCTAAAGTCTTAACCAAATAGGTCTTACCACAACCAGTTGGTCCAATCATCAGCATGTTGGACTTTTCGATTTCAACTCCATCGTCTTCAGGCTTTGCCATAACACGTTTGTAATGGTTATAAACTGCTACGGACATTACTTTCTTCGCATGCTCCTGACCTACCACGTAATCATCCAGACTCGCCTTAATCTTGTGTGGCGCTGGAATGGAATGAATATCTAATACAGGCTTCGCTTTCTTTTCCTGTTTCTTTTTCTTCTTGAGGCGCTGGCTCTGTGGGATGCCTCCCAAGTCTCCACCACCTGGAAAACCACCGAACATGTTGTTGAAATCCGACAGATTAATCATCTGAATATGAGGTGTATTTCTCTTCGTCTGATTATTTCCATCTGGTGTTGTGTTATTTGCACCATCTGAACTCACACCTGTTGGTGCTCCATTAACTCCTGGTATGCCAAACATATCAAAAGACATTCCTGGTGGCATACCAAACCCTGTACTATTCATGGTATCCATCGTACGCTGCATACAGTCAACACAAATTTTCACGCCGCCATAGATGCTAATCATCTTGCCAGCTGTACTTTCTGGTCTGCGACAGATATAGCAGATGTCCTCGTAGTCATCGTTACTATCTGTATCTTCATTATTTGTTGTTGCTTCTGAAATTTCCTGAGCATCACTGCCATTGGATGCTTCGTCTACTACTTCACTTGATATATCTTTTGATGAATTATCTACAATTTCTTCGTTATCCATTACTTCTCTAAAATCTATATTACTCAACTTTATACCCACTTTCTCCATGATATAATCATACATAGTGCATTATACTCCATTTATCTTTCTAACTCAATGAATTTTTGTTTCATTTTATATTTCTTTTATAATAGTTTGGGGCATATGCAGAAGAATCTTCTGCATATGCCCCGTTTTTTTATATTTCCGATTGAAACTTGTATCTATTTTCTTCTGAATTTTCTCCTTTTGTGGCATATATCACAGTTTTCACTCATTGTGCCACGCGATTTTCCCTAAATTTCCTCAATTTCATGATTTTCGCGTGGCACACTTTGAGATTTTCTCATACATGCCACAAAACACCTAAAAACCAAGTAAAAGTTGGTCGCGGAGCGACCCTATTTCTCTCTTCGCGTGGCAATTTCTACAAAACACTTCTCTTTTGCCACATCACCTCAATGAAATTCACATATCTTCTATCTTTTGCATCACCTACAAATGTTTTTCAAACATTTCACTCTAATTTATAAATGTATTTTCTCAAATTACGCTTTACTTTAATACGTATTTCTGTTTTAATATATTATACAATGTTTTAAGGAGGTGAAACTACGCTTTATCCATTAATCTGTTTGGAGAGCCAACGGCTTGACAAACAAATCCAGTCTTTACAAGCTCAATTAAAGACTTTTCCAGATGGTGATTTCTTTTCTAATAAAAATGGAAACCGATATAAATGGTTTCATCTTATAAATGGACAAAAACAATATTTGAAAAAGAAAGACCATTCACTAGCTGAGCAATTAGCTATCAAAAAGTATCTCTCGCTTCAATTAGACGATTGTCTTCATGAAAAAGCAGCGATTGAATTCTATCTGCGGCATCATGTTCCTGCAAAAGCAGAACAGTTGTTGACCCAAAACTCTGATTATCAGAGCCTTCTTACTCCATATTTCAAGCCTTTGTCCCAAGAACTTGAAGAATGGAGCAAATCCACTTTTATACAGTGTCCCAAATATCCTGAAAGAAAAATACATCTTGCTCCATCTGGCAATATGGTTCGTTCCAAATCAGAAGTATTAATTGATATGATTCTTACTACAAATAGGATCCCTTTTCGATATGAATGTGAACTACAACTACCTGAACAAACTATTTATCCAGACTTTACTATTCGTAATCCTCGAACAGGAAATATTTTATATTGGGAGCACTTTGGACAAATGGACAATCCTGAGTATGCCAGGAAAACTGCAAAAAAACTGAATACATACATATCAAATAATATTATTCCTAATATTAATTTGATAACCACATATGAAACCAAAGATCATCCACTATCAATTAGCACCTTAGATCATATTCTTTCTGAGTATCTTAGTTAATTATAGTGGCCTTATCGAGTTTGTAGTTATCTTGTTTTTGTGAAAGTATTAATTTTATTTGACTTATTTTCTTGGAATACATTAACAAACTGAGCTTGTAAAAACAGTTTGGGGCATATGCAGAAGAATCTTCTGCAATGCCCCGTTTTTTTGTATTTCCGATTGAAACTTGTATCTATTTTCTTCTGAATTTTCTCTTTTTGTGGCATATGTCACTGTTTTCACTCATTGTGCCACGCGATTTTCCCTAAATTTCCTCAATTTCATGATTTTCGCGTGGCACACTTTGAGATTTTCTCATACATGCCACAAAACACCTAAAAACCAAGTAAAAGTTGGTCGCGGAGCGACCCTATTTCTCTCTTCGCGTGGCAATTTCTACAAAACATGTCTCTTTTGCCACATCACCTCAATGAAATCCACAATATCTCCTATCTTTTGCCACATCACATAAAAGTAAATGCAATATACGCAAGTAAAAACAAGGCACACAAGAATCCAATTACGACAAGCATGGGCTTGAACATGAATTTCACTGCATCCCAGTAGGTATTCCAAATATCTCTCGGGCTGGAAGTGGTTCCAGTCTTGGTGAATTTGAAGTCACCGCCCATACCATGTACATCTGATAAATCTACGAAAGACCTGCCATCATCAATATACGTAATCTTTTCCTTTTTTTTCTTATCCTTACTCATATAATCCCTCCTAGTAAAAATAAGTTTTCTTTATTAAAATAAATTCGCCTAAATAGACAAGATTGCATCACGCAAGCATGATGCAATCTTTTTCATAATAATATCTTCTTTAGCTTAAATTTTTCGTGATAAACTCTCCCATGTCACTTATTCTTCCAAAAGATGGCATGCTGCGCAGTGTCCATTTCCATAATCCTTGTATTCTGGAGTTACTTCTTTACAGATGTCCTTTGCATATGGACAACGTGTATGGAAGCGACAGCCCTTTGGTGGGTTCGCTGGTGAAGGAATATCTCCATTTAATACGATACGATTCATCTTTACGTCTGGATCTGGATATGGAATCGCAGAGAATAAAGCCTTTGTATATGGGTGAAGTGGGTTGGAGAAGATATCTTCTTTATTACCGAATTCCACCATACTACCTAAGTACATAACGCCAATTTTATCTGAGATAAACTTAACTACAGATAAGTCATGGGAAATAAATACATAGGTAAGGTTCAAATCTCTCTGTAACTTCTTCAAAAGGTTAATAATCTGTGCCTGAATAGAAACGTCAAGCGCTGATACAGGTTCGTCACAGATAACAAGCTTTGGATTTACAGAAAGTGCTCTCGCGATACAAATACGCTGTCTCTGTCCACCAGAGAATTCATGTGGGTATCTTTCGAAATAGTAATCACGAAGACCACATTTGTCCATAAGGTCTAATACATAGTCTTTCACTTCTGCTTTTGGTACGATGTTGTGTACTTCAACAGGCTCTGAAAGAATACCTCCTACAGTATCTCTTGGTGGAAGGGATGAATATGGATCCTGGAAAATAATCTGCATCTGCTTGCGGATTTCACGCATGTCTTTGGATTTCAGATTTGTAATATCCTGTCCATCGAAAATAATCTGTCCGCCAGTTGGTTCATGTAATTTCAAAATAGTACGACCAAGAGTGGTCTTACCACAACCAGATTCACCTACGATACCAAGGGTTTCACCAGCCTTTAATTTGAAAGAAACATTGTCAACCGCTACAAGCTCTGAGGTAACCTTTCCTGTAATAGTCTTCTTAAGTGGGAAGCACTTACGGATGTTTCGAACCTCAAGAATCGCTTCTGGGTCAAAAGGTGTGTCTTGTGAAATTATCTGTTCATTAGCCATTATTTCTGACCCTCTTCGTACAAGTGGCAGGATACAAAATGCGTTGGGCTAACCTGAATCATACCAGGATATTCGCCAGAGCATTTTTCCTTGCACATTGCACATCTTTCTTTAAAATAGCAGTGATTTGGCATGTTGACAGGGTTTGGAACATTACCAGGAATGTTGTAAAGTTCGTCACTGTCAGAATCTACGGTTGGTTTTGATTTCTGTAAACCGATAGTGTATGGATGAAGTGGGTTGTGGAAGATTTCTTCTACAGTACCCTTTTCAATAACACGACCAGCATACATAACTACCACGTAGTCTGCCATCTCAGCAATGATTCCAAGGTCATGTGTGATTAACATGATGGAACCATCAATCTTATCTTTTAAGTCACGGAGCAAGTCCAAAATCTGTGCCTGAATAGTTACGTCGAGCGCTGTGGTAGGCTCATCCGCAATGATAAGTCTAGGATCACTGGCAAGTGCCATTGCAATCATAACACGCTGTCTCATACCACCCGATAATTCGTGTGGATATGCACCATAAACACGTTCAGGCATCGCAATACCTACGAGATTTAACATTTCGATGGATTTTGCTTTTGCTTCTTCTTTGCTTGCACCTTTTTTGTTGATGAAGGTAACTTCATCCAACTGTTCACCGATGGTAAAGATAGGATTCAATGAAGTCATTGGTTCCTGGAAAATCATAGCGATTTCACTACCACGGATTTTATGAATGTCACGCATTGGCATCTTTGCAATATCAAAGATTTTTTCTTTTGCGTGGAAACGGATCTCACCAGAAACAATCTGTCCAGTTGGTCCCTGTAAAAGTCTCATAACAGACATACTTGTTACTGATTTTCCACATCCAGATTCGCCTACGATACCAACCGTCTTATTCTTAGGAATATCAAAGGAAACACCATTTACCGCCTTTACAACACCCTGTTCTGTGAAGAAGTAGCTATGTAAGTCGTCGATTTCCAAAATATTTTCCTCACCTTTCATTTCAGTGAGATATTCGGATTCGTCACACTTGCGGTTCTTATAGGCTTCAAGTTCCTTCATTACCTTTTTGTTTTCCTTGGCAATTGCACGAACTTCTTTTCCTGAGAGATAATTCCCGCCTGATTTTTTATCTTTCTTAAATATACTCATCACTTATCTCCTTGCTTTTGGATCAAGGGCATCACGCAGACCATCACCAACAAAGTTGAAGCCAAGTACCGCGATTACGATACATACACCGGCTGGAACCCATACGTTTAAGTGATTCTGCAAAATGTCTTGGTTGGTAGAAATGATATTAATCATTGTTCCCCATGCAGCATAAGGTGCCTTAACACCCAGATTCAAGTAAGACAAGGTTGCCTCATAAAGAATCATGCTACCAAGGCTCAAACTCATCTGCACGATTAACTGTGGCATTACGTTTGGAACCAAATGTTTGAAAATCTTTCTGCTGGTTGAATAACCCATTGCTTCTGCTGCTACCATGTATTCCTGCTCACGAAGAGAAAGAATCTGTCCACGTACAAGACGTGCTGTACCAGGCCATGAAATAAAGGTTAAATATGTCATCAGCAGGTAAATACGATATTTTGCGTCGATGTCAGAAGCATCCAAAATCGTACTAATGATAAGCAGGATTGGAATACCTGGCAAACACATAAGTACGTCACAAAGACGCATGATGATGTTGTCAATCCAGCCTCCAAAGAAACCTGCGATACCACCCAGAATAACACCTAAAATGGTAATCAAAAATACTGCTAAGAAGCTTACGGTAAGGGAAATTCTTCCACCGTACATAAGTCTTACGAAAATATCATATCCTTCGTTGTCTGTTCCTAAAATATGTTCCTCAGATGGAGGAGCAAGGAAGTTGTCCTTTAAGGACTTTTCTGTGGTCTGTCTCAAAGTATACTCTACTCCATCTACTTCATAGGTGGTTTCTGCAATCGCATACTCCGTCTTACCACTTTCATCCAACTCAATTTCGCCCCATTCATTATAAATGAGTGGACCAGCGAAGCTGAAAATAAAGAGTCCGATTACCATAATAAGACCGATGATACTCAGCTTAGAACGGAAAAATCTACGAACTACCATCATAGTAGGAGACATCAGACGTACATTCTTGTCGAGAGGTTCTTCTGTGTCTTCCACATTTTCTACAACTGCTTCCACAGTTGCTTCTACTTTTTCTTCTTCAGCAGGCGCTTCTACTTCTTCTACGGTTTCGTCTACGCCAAGCTTGCTTGTATTTTCTTCCATAGTACGCGCCTCCTTACTCTAATTTTACTCTAGGGTCTACAATACCGTACATAAGATCGGCAAGGAGTACACCTAATACACTAAGTACAGCGAGGAACATGTTGTAACCCATGATAAATGGGATATCACCACGGTTCATCGCATCTAATGCTACGTTACCAATACCAGGTAAGTCAAATACCTGCTCTGTGATGATAGCACCAGAGAACAGAGATGGAATCAAACCTGCCATAGAGGTTACAAGTGGGATAAGTGTATTACGGAAAGCATGTTTGTTGATAACTACACTTTCTTCACATCCCTTTGCACGTGCAGTACGAATATAGTCGGAGTTCATAACTTCGAGCATATTGGTACGAGTCATTCTCATTCTTGCACCGATACTTAAGATAACGATGGTAAGAATTGGGATAAATACATGACGTGCATAGTCAATTAAAAGCTCTACTCCTGTGTATGAAGCAGTCGCATTGATTAAGCCTGAGGCTGGGAACCATCCCAGCTTCAGAGCTAATACGTCCTTTAACATGTTTCCGAAGAAGAAGGAAGGTAACGAAATACCAATCATAACGAGGATGGTTACCACATAATCTCGGAGACTGTACTGATGTGTTGCAGCGGTAATACCGAGCGGAATTGCAATCATAAATTCAAATACGGTTGCAATCAGGGAAATCGCAAAAGAAATACCCATATGCTGTACGATTACGTCTGCTACAGGAATACCATATACAAAGCTGGTTCCAAGGTCGAACTGGAATAATGCTGTCAGCCAACTGAAATATCCACCAAGGATACCCATAAAGCTGTCATCACCCAGTCCGTACATTTGGTACATAGCATCTACGGTTTCCTGACTAACGGTTGCCCCACCCTGATTGATAGCGTTGATTTTATCCTGGATAAAGTCAACTGGCATCAAACGGATTAGGAAATAAATAATCATGGATACACCGATAAGGATGAACACTGATTGTACTAATCGTTTTAAAATATACTTAAACATAAATTCACTCCCAAATTATTTAGCGAATTCAACTTCCCAAATTCTATCTAATGGAGATGAGTATGGGTTTACTTCTGAAGGAAGGCTGTCTGCGCTAATTACATTTGAATTGTAAGCGTATAATACACTTCTCTGGTAAACTGGAAGTTCGATTGCAAGGTCAAGAATGTATCCCATTGCTTCTTCGTAAAGTTCTGTACGTTCTTCCTGATCGTTTGTTTCACGAGCTTCATCAATTACGTCACTAAGGTCATCTAAAAGATCTAATTCTTCATCTGTACCATTTGTCTTTAAGTAGTTGTAACCCCAAGCAAGAGTACTTGTTGCTGAAGAGTCTTTGTGGTAAACCTGGTAAAGGTCTGGGTCAAGTGCTGAAGACCAAGCAGCTGCCCATACTGCAAGGGAACCAGTGTTAATCTTTGTAAGAGCCTGTGTATCACAAACTACTTCTACATCCCATCCCATGTCATTTAAGAGTGCAGCTGCATCTCTAAATACTTTGTAGGTTGGGTGATCCTGTAAAGAAGAACCAGCGATTGTAAAGGTTACTGATAATGCACTGTCTCCTTCGCTAACGCCTGCTTCCTGCATGTAGTTTTCGATATTATCTCTAGCTACATCTTCACTGAAGGTTCCACCTAGCTGTGGATAGTCATGACCATTATCCATTTCAGCATCACCTGTTGGGTAAGCCCAAGATACTTTTGACATTGGCCAGTAAATCTGTTCTGCTGTACCTGCACGGTAGTAGTCAAGTGCTAATGAAGTATTCATAGCGCACATGATTGCTTTACGGAGGTTAGGATCGTTAATCTTAGCAGCATTTACACCGATGTAACCGTAACCAAGCTGTCTGCTTGAAAGTGTGTTCATGCCCTTTGATTCTAAGCTTTCTAATTTTTCGTAGTTATCTGTTGTAAGAGCAGGTGAGATGTAATGTACACTACCATCTTCTAATGCTGCGATAGCATTCTGTGAGCTTACAACCTGGTAACGAATCTTATCAATTTTTGCATTTTCAAGGCCTTCGCCTACAGTTTCAAAGTTCTCATTTGCTTTGAAGTATACTACGTTATCTACATAGAATTCGCTTTCTGATGGAGTATCAGAGTTCTTTGCATTTGTAACCTTGTAAGAACCAGCACCCATTGGAAGCTTGATGTTTCTTGTTGACTGAATCTTTTCTGTCATGAATTCGAAGCTAGCGAATTCAACACCGAATTTATTATTTTCGATATCTACTTCTACGTCTGATTCTTCACCATAGTAGTGCTGTGGAGCAACTGTAAGTGAGAAGTTCCAGATAGCCTTAGGGTCGATACCGTCAATTGTAATCTGAAGAACGTCATATTCTCCTTCGTTTGCTACTGTTCCGTCTTCGTTGTGACCAGAAGCGATTGTGTATTCTGTTCCGTTTACTTCGATTGTTTCACCAGCCATATCTGTATGACCTAAAGAAACGATACCAGAAATGCTATCTACTGCTAAGTCGCCATCTTCTGAAGCATTTTCATGAAGAATAACTTCTTTTGCTTTTGCTGTATATTCTGTAGCTAATTCATTACCTGTAGCCCAGTACATAAGAATAACATCTAACTGTGTAGCAATTTTGTCATTGTATACATAGTCGATAGCTGCTTCCTTAGAGTCTACTGACTTTGGATAAGCAGGTGTCATTTTCTTAATCTTTGTACGATCAATCTTGCCGTCATCGCCTTCTTCGTACTCAACTTCTACATAGCCTTCTGTGTACATGAAGCAGAATACTTCGTCTTTGAATTCTTCATAATCTGTGTAAGGCTTGTCTGTGTAAGATTCCTGAGCACTTACATAGTCTCTTCCCAATTCTTCTTTGAAAAGCTCTAAAGCATATTCATAGTCAGCAAGTAAGTCTTCGTTGTCTACTTCTGAAGCATCTGTAGAGATTGCTGAAGCATAACCAGAGCTTACGCTCCAATCCTTGATAGCAGCTACCATATCATCATATGGTACTTCGTTTGTAGAAGAAGCATCCTTTTCCTGCGTGAAAAGACCTGCAAGTTCCTGAATACGTAAAGCAGCTCTGTTAGAAGCCTGGTTTGTAATCATGTTATCTCCGTCTTCTGCGCTAGAACCAACTGTCTGGGTTCTGTACTCAGAAAGACCAAGAATATCTGTTGAATAAAGTGTGTTAGAACCTGTGTATACAGGGTCAAGGTATACATAGTAGTTGAATAAAACGTCTTCCATTGTTAATGGATGTCCGTCTGAGAATTTGATACCATTCTTTAATACGAATGTATATGTAACAGTATCATCATCGTTTTCAACAATGTCGTAGTCTTTCGTTACTACTGCTTCATCATCGCCGTAAGCAACCTGTACTTCGCCATCTACGTATTTAGCACCTAACATGCTAATCTGTGTCATTGATACGATAGTTCCGTCTGGTGCAGCTGTGTAGAAGAATGGGTTAAATAAACCATCCAACTGTTCTGTCATGATAACGAAAGCATCTGTGTTGCTTCCGCCACCGCCACAACCTACCAACAATCCTAAGCTCATTGCGACGCAAAGGACAAGAGAAATAATTTTCTTTTTCATTGTGTTCTACTCCTTTTTGTTTTTATTTTGAAATTTCTACGGTTACGTCGTTTCCTTCTACGCTAATCTGTACTTTCTCTGGATTATCGCCAGCTGGAACGCAGGTAATTTCCGCAACTGGAATTACTGCTGCATTACCTGTACCACAAACTAAACCAATAGAATAATCATTTACACCAAAGTAACAGCCAGAATCAATCTGTAACGTACTACCTAAAATGCTTACATTTGAAATAGTCGCTCCCTCTGAGATTGTTCCAGCAAAAAGGCCGAAACTTGCACCAGCCACACGTGTACCCTTTTCAATTGTAAAGGTTACATTTTCAAAGGTAAGGTCTGTGATGCTGGCTTCTTCTGTAAGGTTACCGAAAAGACCTGCATTTACCTTTGAGTTGTTATTCTGTCTAAACTCGATATTTGAGAACTTATGACCATTACCCTTAATACTTCCGGTAAAGTTACCATAGGTAAGGGCGCTTGGCCAGGTTTCATCTGTAAAGTCTAAGTCCGCATGGATTTCGTAGTTCCCCTTGATACTTGCATTGTCAAGGAACTGCTCTACTGTGTAGATATGATACCATTCACCTTCGAGCCAGTCTACATAAACCTTCATAACAGTTTCATCTGCTGTACCAGTTGCTTCATCTACTTCACCTGGATGTTCCAATGTCGCAGTAGTCACCTGCTGTGTACCTGCTTCATCTAAATAAACACCATTGAAGGTATATCCGTCATTTTCTGGGAAGTTGAACATTTCTACAGCACCGGTTTCCTCATCCCATGTAGGAACTTTAATTTCATCTACAAGAGTTGGGTTGTACTCATAACTGTTCACATATTCTCCAGATTCTAAAGAGTAAAATTCAATTTCAAATAATGGAACCCATGCCGCATAAAGAGTAATCACTGGTTCCTCTGAGGAATATGTCTTATCGACATCTACCTCAAGTAAATCTTCTTCAAAATCCCACTTATCACCATAGGTGTACAATGTGTTTCCGTCATCATCCTTGCCGTCTTCGGTACGCTCGGCATACCAGCCTGCAAGGAAGTATCCACTCTTCTGTGCAGCAAAGGCATCATTTCCTCTAGACTTGTCGTCTGGAGTAATGAGTGGAATCTCTACGTTTCCATCACTATTTACTTTCATATCAGAAATATTATATGAGTCCACGATAACAGATGTATTTGTGGTGAATACTCCACCGTTAGCGTCATACTTGACGCTAACAGTGTAGTTTTCTTCATCATTAATCTGATATGGTGTCTGCTCTCCGCCACAAGCTGTGAGCATACACATGGTTCCTAAGGTCAATACAGTGAGAAGCAGTGTTTTAATTCTCTGTTTCATTTTCACTTACCTCTTTCGCTTCTACAGGTTCTTCTGCTTTCACAGATTCATCTGCTTTTACAGTTACTTCTGTTTTTGCATATTTTTCCGCAAGAGCCTTTTCTACAGTAACTTTGTTTGCTTCAAACTTCGCTGCGGCTCTCTTCTGCCAGAATGTTGCGAGCTTGCTAGGCAATGACTTCAATCCAGTCCATGCTTTTGCTACTACTTCTTTTACTTTATTCCAAAGTTTCACAAGCACTGGCTGAAGTTTCTCCCAAACCTTTGCTGCTACTTCTTTGATTTTTTCCCATACTTTTTCAAGTACCGGTTTTACTTTTTCTGCAATCTTTGCGAAGAAAGCTTTAATCTTTGTCTTTTCTAAGAACGCATCAATCTTTTTCCATACAGGTTTTAATTTTTCGCCAACTTTTACGAAGAAAGCTTTTACTTTCTCACGAATAGCAACAACTTTTTCATGATTCCATATTTCTAAAATCTGTTTCTTAAATAAGTATCCAAAGATTACACAAAGTACAAATAATACAACGAGAACTGTTAAACCACTTGGACCACTTGGTTCTTCTGGTGTAGCCACTGCTGCCTTATCTTCCTCTTTCTCTTCTTCTTTTGCTTCCTGGTTTGCAGGATCAAGAAGCTTGATACGCTGTTCTGCAGAAACTAAATCTGAATAGTTGGTAACCAATGCCTGCTGCTGTGTTGTAGCAATCTTGTCATAAGCTGCACGAGCTGCGTCAACTAACGCTTTATCATTCCAGGTTACACGTTCTGGAATTGCCTTGATTGCACGAATCGTAGCTTTTGTTGTATCATCTGGAGCCTGCTGTCCGTCGATTCTTACATCAAAGTACTGGTCCATGATGAAAGAATCATAATTGTCGCCGTTTACTGGACGAATCAGTGTAAGCTTATCTTCTACATATCCTACATAGTCTACGAAGTTTGCACCGTAGAAGATGTTGTGGTATAAACCACCAGTTACATTCCACATAAAGTATGGAACTAATCCCATACCATTGATTGGTACTTCGTTTCCAACATAGTCGGTGTAAGTTCCGTAGTCACCAGAACCTGGAACGTGTTCGAAGGAATCATAGTAGGTTGGGTCGTATTCTTCTTCCATAATTGGAGAATCCTGACTTCCCAGGATTACAGTATGTAATGCATTACAATCAAAGAATGCCTTGTGACCGATTGCATCTACTGTGTATGGCAGTTCTACCATGGATACATTGCTTCCAGCAAATGCCATGGAGGTAACACGTACGGTGTCTTCTGGAACTTCTACATCATCTGGATTCATACCTGTGTAGGTGATAAGTTCCCAACCCATAGGTACCTGTGAGTAAAGTGAACCGTCTACTACCTTAACGGTATCACTAATTTCGTAATCATATACGTCTACTTCAATTTCAACTTCGTTGATTTCTTCTGTGCCTTTTGAGCTAAATGGTGCAACCTGACACATAGCGAATGGGTTATCGCCAAGGCTTTCGATATCCTCACCTAATACTACAGTTACAGGTGTGAGTACTTCCTTAAGGAATGCCTGTGTACCAACAGTTTCTGCACCTGTTAAATCGATGTTTGTTACAGATGTATAAGCAAATGCATAATCACCGATATTCTTTGCTGCTGCGAGGTTTTCTACATAGGAAAGAGCTGCCGCATATGCAAATGCACCTTCTTCCATTGTTTCAACACCCTTTTCATTTAACTTAACGCCAGCAAGGTTCTTGTTATTAACAAATGCATATTCTCCAATAGTTTCTACTGAAGATAAGTCTGCTAATAACACATTGTCTTCCATAAATGCATAATCACCGATGGTCTTGATATTGCCAAGGTTGATGTTCTGGAGTGAGGTACATCCAGCAAATGCATATTCAGGAAGTTCTTCTATTTTTTCACCTAAGTTTACGTTTACGAGGTCTCTACAATAAGCAAATGCGTAAGCACCTACACTGTCTGTAGAAGCAACGTCAACATTTACAAGATTTGGAGCATGGTAGGTATAAACGTAGGTGCCTTCTGTACTAACTGCGGCATATGACATAGAGTCGTCGAGACATACATTGTATACGTCACCTGAGAATGCATAGTCACCAATTGATTTTACTTTTGATAAATCAATATTGGCAAGTGCATCACAGTTGTAGAATGCCATATATCCGATTTCTGCGTTTTCACCTAAGGTAACATCTACAAGGCTTGCTGCATTTGCAAATGCATTTTCACCAATCACTACGTCATTACCAATAGTTAATGAAGTAAGTGCGGTAGCAAATGTATAGTAGAAACGTTTTGAACCGTTTTCATCATAGCTCTGAAGCTGGAACGATTCATCTTTGTTTGTACCAAATGCATATTTGCCAAGAGTTACGTCATTTCCTACAACAACTGTTGTAAGCTGATCACATTCACTAAATACACCCTCTGCTACTTCCATCTTATCTGGAACAATAACACTTGTGATGTCGGTGTAAGCAAATGCATATTTACCGATTTCGGTATCTTTGTCAAAGGTAGGAAGCACGGTGATTGGACATTCGAAGAATGCATATTCCCCAATCTTTTCAAGCTCACCTAACTGAACATTTACAAGTACTTCGTTGGAAGCTAAACCATAAGCACCAACTTCTGTTACGTTTGGTAATACAACCGAGGTAATCTGTGTATTGTGCGAGAATGCACCGTTGCCGATTACTTCTACTTTGTCTTTACCGCCCATGCTTGCAGCAGAGAATTCACCCGTAACAGTTGGAGCAACTGCTACTAACTCTTTGCCTTTGTTGGCTGTAATATAGTAATCTTCTGGAGCATCAAAGGTCTTGTTGTCTTTGTCTACTACAAATTTGGATACATTTGTATCTCTGAAAGCAAATTCGCCGATATCGTTGACATCTTTACCGATAGTAACGGTTTCTAAGTTGTCACATTCATAGAACATACCTTCTGGAAGTACAGACGCATTTACTTCGAATTCCTTGATTGATTCACATCCTGTAAATGCGTAGGTACCATATTTTACTTTATCAGCTGTGATTGTAATATCAGAAAGCTTCTTACATCCAGCAAATGCGTAATTACCAATAGAGATAAGTGCATCGCCTGTTTTAACACCTTCTAATTTCTGGTTTCCAGCAAATGCATAATCTGAAATAACACAGATAGAAGACAAATCAATCGTGCCTTCTAATGCACAGTTTTCAAACGCATTCTGGTTGATAATCTTTAAGTTATTTTCATCACTAAAGGTAATCTTCTTGAGTGATGTACAGTTGTAGAACGCACCGTATTCGATAGCTTCCAAGCTAGATGGAAGCACGATTTCTTCTAATGCAGTAAGGTTTGCAAAGGCATAAGCACCAATCTTTTCTACCCCTTCTGGAAGGATAACCTTTGTGATAGTGCCATCACCAATGAACCACTGCTTTGTAGCTTCTGCATCATCAAAAGCGAGTTCTTCTGGTGTTTTTGCAACATAATCAAAGTTTGCAAATGCAAAGTTGCCAATTTCTGTGAGGCGAAGGTCTTCTGGAACTTCTACAAGACCACCAAGACCATAGTAGTGCGTCAGGCTAGCACCAGTCTTTACATATGGATCTTTTACTTCTACAGAAACGTTTTCAGAGTAATATGTACTCTTTCCGTCCATCATAACCTTAACAGAAACGGATGCAAAGCCTTCCTTCTGAGCGGTTACAAGTCCGGTAGCATCTACGGTAACGATATCCTCGTTACTTGATTCGAATACTACTTCAGTATCATTAGGGAAGTAAGAATCCAAATCATACATCAAGTAAAGAGATTCGGATGGATACATGGTAAGTGAGTACTTTCCTTCGAAGAAGTTTGTACTTCCAGTATCGCCAATCTTCTTATCATTACTATCAAGCATGTAGTATGCCTTTGTGGTATAGAAGCCTGTCAAACGGAATACGTCTGCAACTGGCTTGTCATAACGTCTGTATCCGTCATCACCTTTTTCAAGAACTGTTACTGGGAAAGTAACACTCTTGCCACTGGTTGGATCAAGCACCTTTATAATTGCGTTACCACTTCTAGCAGCTACTAATTTGTTGTTTACTACACGAACAACATTTGGTTTTGAAGAAGAATATTCTAATAATTCTTCCCATTCTGTAAGTGGACTTACGATTGGGTCTAAAGAGTATACTTCATTTGGACTAAGTGTAATTCCTGCTTCTAAACCTTCAAAATAGAAATCTGTATAATCATCTGGCAAACCGATTTCGTAGGTCGCATAGTTAAGTGCGTAGTCATATACTGACAATACGAAAGAGTTTCCGTTGATTGCATTTTCTTTGATGTCGTAAATATAATCTGTTAATTCGTATTTTACATATGTAGTGCCATTACGTTCAGAATAGATAGGTGTCATGTACTGTTCGAAGAGAACGATTTCTGGTGTTTCATTACCATTTTCATCCTCGCCCATAGTTACATAACCGAGCTGTCCTGACATAGAGTAATGGTTGTCATATACTGCTACTTCTGCGTAAAGACGATTTTTCTTCAAAGTCTTGTCATATTCGTAGTAGTATTTTACATCTGTAACAGTTGGAGCTTCAAAGTCCATGGTAAGTGGGAACTCGAATACGTTCTTTTCGTTGGTTGCCGCACCACCATCTTCGCCGTAGTCCATAAAGCCTTCTAAGCGAACAGTGTATTCGCTGTTGTTTGGAAGGTTGTATTCCATGGTATCGAATTCAATTTCGATATTTGCTGGGTAGATAGAACCACCATCACCATAGGACTTACGAACATCTGTATCTGTCAACTCGAATACCACTTCACCAGTTGTGTTGTTGATAATCGAGATATCAATTTTTTCTGCACTACGAAGGAGACCAGCCCATACATATCTTAAGGAATGGATGGTTCCTTCCTGGTTGGAAAGCGAGATATGATCCATGTTTGCAGGAATGTCCATATCTGACTCATCCTGGAGGAAGTAGTAAGAACCAAGGTAGCTTACAAAGTCTTCACTTACACCACCGATTGGACGGGTTGCATATGCATCAGCCTTTGTCTTATCTTCTTCATCGATACCCTCATCTAACTCATCTGGATTTGTCTCATAGTAGTTTAAGTCGAAAAGTGGAGCCTTTGTCCAATCTCCGTAGAATGCAAGATAAGGAACATTCATATCTACCTTTGTGCCAGATGTAGCGTCTAAGGTAATGAAACCTTCTACATACATACCATTTTCAAAGTTTTCATTTAAGTATTTCTTATCTGCTTTGCTAAGCTTAATCTTTACAGTAACTTCTGCGGCTTCGCCACCCTTTACAGTTACTTTGTTTCCGCTTAACTTACCATTTTCTACATTAACTACTTCGAACTTCGCACCCTCTAAGATGTAAGCTTCTTCTGTAACAGTTGTTTCACCAGCGTTTGTCTTTGTTTCACTTACGCCTTCAGTAAATATATGTGCACCAACTTCATAAGAGAGAGTTTTCTTTCCAAAGTTATTGATGGTAAATGTCATTTCGTATTTACCAGTTTTTTCTGGATCATCACCAAGTTCAATCTTGGTTTTATCCATTTCGTTTCCTTCTGCATCCTTTGTAGTGATGTAGGCAGTCGTTTCTAATGCGCTTGCAAGATTTGCAAGACCAGCACCCTGCTTACGAACTGCGTAGGGAGAACCGTTTGTATTCAGCGCGATGTCTGCGGTAGACATAAGGAGCTGATATACCAAAGCAGTAACCTTTACATCATCCTCTGCAATATCAGGGAAGTTCTCTACTACATACTGCTTCAAGAGAAGAACAACACCTGCAAGGTTTGGACAAGCCATGGATGTACCAGAAAGTCTGTCATAGGAACCACCAGTTACGGAAGAAAGAATGTTTCCACCGTGTGCAGTGATTTCTGGCTTGATACCAAGGTCTGGAGTAGGTCCCCAAGAAGAGAAGTCGGAAATGAAAGGACCAGAAGTCTGCTTACGAGCGATTTCTAAGGTTCCGCTTTCCTTCTCTGCTAATCTTTCACCATCATCCTGTGAGATAGAACATACCGCAAGAGTTGCATCACCAACGTTCATCTTAATATCACCAGATACGTTGTTGTAGATGATGATACCAGCTGCGCCCTGTTCCTGAGCGATGATAGCTTTTTCTTCGAAGGTATTAGAACCACGACGTACTAATACAATCTTGCCTTCGACATCCAGGCCTGTGTAGTCAGCCGAACGCCCCACACCTGGAATTGTCACATATTCATAATTCTTAGAATCTTCTTCTCCAAGAAGAGTATCAAAGAAATTGTTTTCTTCTGTACCACCGTCAGTCGATTCTGTAAAGTAGATAATCTCGTCATTGTATAACATGTATGGTGTCTTTGTACCGCTGATAGAAGCAACGGACATTGTACCTGCGTATGTACCTGGAGAACCTACTGTACCAGTATCTGGATTGGAAGTAAGTGGTAAGTTACCGTTTGCCTCTGAACCGTAAGCAGAACTGTAGCTGTTGGAAGCAGCAACGATAACACTGATACCAGCTTCTCGAATCTTGTCATATACACCATTCAAGAGTTCTTCTTCTGATTCATGGCTGAAACCACAGGCAGTACCAAGGGACATGTTGATAACATCTACACCAAGCACTACACAGTCTTCAAGTGCTGCAAGAATCCATTCAGAACGAGCAGTATCCATAACATCTGAGAAGGTCTTCATCGCAATTACCTGTGCATTTGGAGCAACACCGGTAATTGTGTCATCCTTACCTACAATAACACCAGATACATGTGTACCATGGTTGTTGTGGGTTGAGTATGGATCTGGGTCGCCATCTGCATAGTCAAAACCGAATGGAACCTTTTCATTAATATATACATCATCAACAGAAAGTCCATCAACCATTGTACTAGCAACAGTATCCTTTAAAACCTTTTTTACATCATCATAGGTAAGACCAAGATTTTCTGATGTAAAGTTCTCTGTTGAAAATGCAGAGTGGTTTGAGTCAAGACCTGTATCCAAAACAGCTACTACCATTCCAGATCCATCGTATCCAGAATCTGAGCTATCGAAGATACCTGTGTCTTCATAAATACTAACTGAGTTTTCTACAAGCTCTGTTTTGCAGGACTCGTATTCTTCACCGATAATTGCCTTCTCTCCATCTTCCAATACGGAACAGGTAGAAATGTAATCACCAGCCTTGATACTTACTGCAAAACCACTAAGCAAGGTATTGTAGTCTTCGCCAACAGTATACTCTACGCCCAAATCATCTAATCTGGAAAGAATATCTGCTTTCTTGCCTTCAATCTCTGCTGTAATCTTTGCAGCATCTTCACTTTCTAGAGCATATTCGCTAAAGCTCATACTCTTGTCTGTACCTTCATAGGCTTCCATGATGGTCGCAGTATCTACCGTAATGATTACGGAGATTTCGTCATCATTGGTCACTCCATCTGGTAACTGAAGCACAACTGAATTATCCAAATAGTCGGAATAATCCACTTCAAGGTCTTCGCGCTTTTCAATAAAAGAAGCGGAAAACTCTGAGTCTGCAGCAAGTGCTGTCGTAGGCAGCATCTGTGCCACAAGTCCGAAGATTAAAAGAAATGAAAATGCACTTCTAGTAATCTTTGCAAATGTGTTTCTTTTCATTTGAATGTTACCTCTTTCTCTCTTATATTGGTTTCTATTCGTCCAAGATGTGCATAATAGCACACAGTACATTTTATACTACCTCTTTTTTACATTTTTTGCAAGCAATTCCATACCGATTTATTATCTTTTTTATAATTATTTTTTATAGTAAGGCAATTGTTATATTTTATACAATATATTTCCTCTAATTTACTTTCTTTACTTCCTGTGCTATACTTAACAGGCTAAGGATTTATATATTTCCTTGCGGAAAATGAATATAGAAATGGAGACCATTATGACAAAAGAAAACATGGCGCGTTTACACCGCACCTATAATATTTTATTTAGTATTGTTCTTGTCATTGCAGGCATCTGCCTTATTGCAGGTGTGCTAACGATTTACTTTTCCGGCGACCAGCCTTTCTCGCGAGAAAGCGTAGCTGCTACCTTCTCAGGCATTGCCTTTCCAGTATATCTATGTTTGGCAATGGCTGTTATCAATATCATCTGGGAGTTCCTCTCTCCTACCGAGGAGAAGAAAGCCCCTAGAAAAAAAGTTGCTCGTAAAACTTCTTCTAATAATAAAGAAGAAGACGAAGCTTTCGACGCTGGCGAAAAGAAATACCGCCCTTATCGCAACGCGATTATTGTGGCTGCAGTCATCTTTATCGTGGCAGGATTAATAAACGGAGGTACAATTGCTGTACTGGCAAAGGCCATCAACATCTGTACCGAATGTATTGGATTGGGGTGATATAAATGGGAAATTTTGTGCAAAAGATAAAGGACATTATGCCTAGCAAAAGAAAATGGATTCAGTTGTACGCAGCATTGCTCTACAACGCGAACCTAAAAGGTTTTGTACAGGGCAACATTTATAAAGGGAATACCAAGGTACTTTGTGCACCTGGCATCAACTGCTATTCCTGTCCAGGTGCAGTTGCTGCCTGTCCGCTAGGTTCCCTTCAGGGAGCAATCAGTTCTGGACACAGCACTCTATGGTACGTTGGTGGCATCCTGTTACTGTACGCTATTCTATTCGGCAGAATGATTTGTGGCTGGGTTTGTCCATTTGGTTATATTCAGGAGTTGGTTTATAAGCTGAAAACTCCTAAGATGAAAAAGAACAAGTTTACTCGTATTCTTTCTTACGCAAAATACGTGATTTTAGTAATCTTCGTATTTATCATACCGATTATGTATGCATTGAAAGATAAACCACTTCCAGCCTTTTGTAAGTATATCTGTCCAGCAGGTACTCTCGAAGGCGGTATGATGCTTTTATCCAACGAAGTGAACGCCAGCTACTTCTCTATGCTCGGACCGATCTTTACTTGGAAGTTCTTACTGATGGTAAGCATCATGGTAGGCTGTGTATTTGTATTCCGACTGTTTTGTCGTTTCCTTTGTCCACTTGGTGCATTGTACGGATTGTTCAATCGCTTCTCTGTATTTGGAGTAAAGGTGGAGGAACACAACTGTATCCATTGTAACCTTTGTACCAAAAATTGTAAAATGGACGTAAATAAGGTTGGCGACCAGGAATGTATCAGCTGTGGCGAATGTATCGACGTATGTCCTACAGACGCTATTAAATGGAAAGGCACTGGTCTTCTTCGCAAGAACCACGGACTTGATAATCATCCAGAAAAAACCAAGAAAGCCAGAAACATTTCTCGTGCCATCACCACTATCGTAATGCTTGTTGTGTTGGTAGGCGCTTGGATTTACTACTGGCAGACCACACCAGATTTCGTACAACCTGAACAGGGACACGAAGTTGGCGATAGCTGTTATAGCTACGACCTAACCCGTGTAGACGGCACTGGAATCCTGGAAGACACCATCGACCCAACCCAAACTGGCAAGATTACTATCATCAACTTCTGGGGAACCTGGTGTACACCTTGTGTAAATGAGCTACCATACTTCGACCAGATTGCAACAAACTATGCCGATGATGTTACTGTCATCGCAGTACACACCGACATGATTGCAGACACTGCTCCTACATATATCGCAGAGCACTATCCTTCTTCAAATATCCTGTTTGCGAAGGATGACCCAAATACCGAAACTGGTATTGATGTATATTACAGCTCCCTCGGCGGACGTGACACCTACCCATACACCGTTATCATCGACGAAAATGGTGTTATTGTAGAAATCTTCTTCGAAGCACTTCATTACGAGGATTTAGAAGCAGTTGTGGAACAGGAGTTGGCAGATTAATTCTTTACAATATATACGCACTAAAAAAGCGAGACTTTACGTCTCGCTTTTTCTATATTTGTCCCAATATTTATTGCATGTCTTTTAAGGCACTTACATATCCTTCCAAACGGTTTCTACCATCATAATCCAATTCTCTATAAAACTCAATCAATTGATATTCCTTGCTCTCTTTGTGAAAGATTGCATACTCCGCTTCCCCTGACACATTCTCCAGCTTGCTTGGTACCCCTGTAAGCAATTCCGTAGGCGAAATCTGCAACACCTCGCAAATTATCATAATTTTATCCGCCGAAGGATTCGTCCCTTTTCTTCTCCAATCACTAATCGTACTCTGAGATATCCCAGTCTTTCTAGCAAACTCAATCTGCGACATTCCTTTTTCTTCCAAACACTTGTAAATACGCTCACTAATTTGCATTATATTACCTCTTTTCAATAATATCTTATTTCTGTTTTAAATTACCTTTTATCAGCTTTAACAGAATATCCCAGCAATTCCATGAGCGCAGCTTGAAGCACTTGCGAAAAATTTATTCCAAGAGCAGTTGCTTCTTCATTCAACCATTCTGGAATTGTTAAAGTCTTTTTTATTGCTTTTGAATTTGTTCTTTTTTTATACGCCAACATATCAAATTCAATTACAACACATACTTCATCATCCGCTACTTGTATTAAAAACGGCTCAGATGGACCAGGTAATTCCTCGCCCTCCATCTCTCTACTAGTAATCGCAAGCCCAAGTGCCTCAAATGCCATCTCATATGCATGTTGCATATTCTCTCCCTGTGTCATACATTCTGGCAAATCCGGAAAAGTAATCCAATATCCGCCTTCTTCTGCTTTATGAAATATAGCTGGATAAAATATTTTATTCATACAACCTCCTATAGCAACTTTGCCTGTTTCAAAATTGCCTGCTCCATACCTCTTTTTAACTCTTTTGAGTGATATGGCACAATTACTGTTATACCACTTAGCTTATTTCTCATTTTAACGTGAGAACCATTTTGACTAACTTTTTCAAATCCATTTTTCTTGAGATAACTTATTATCTCTTTTGGTGTCATTGGCATCTTTTGTTCTCCTCTTATATTAATACGTATTAACACGTATGTCAATCACTTGTTTCGCTTGCGCATTAATATCGCTTTATCTATATCGTTTTTTCGATATTTTAACATACAACAAACGTAACGTCAACATTAGAAAGCATAATAAGAAACAACTATATTCGCAACTGCTTTGAAAATGCAAAAAACGTCGCCGAGGTTAACCCTCAGCGACGTTTCATTTTGTCATCTAATATTCAATTCAATAATTAGAATTCTCTTTTTCTCATTACAACGCTACCAGCGATTGCAACTACACCAAGTCCAAGAACTGCTACCCAAAGAGCGATGTTTGTATCATCACCTGTCTTTGGAGATGTTGTTGTAGGAGTACCGTTTGGTGTTGTTGAAGTTTCTGGATCTGCTGCACCTGTTGTTGGATTACCAGGTGTTGTTTCTGGTTCTACTACATCAACTCTTTCTGTTAAAAGAACATAGTCAGAGCAGTGATCCTGTGCAACACTTGCTACACCGTTTGCATCTACAGGAGCTTCACAAACGAATTTTAATGTGCCGTCTGTTAAGATTTCATAGTAGTATAATGTCTTACCAGCAAAATCAGCAGATACAGGGATTGTGATTGTTGCTGTTGTAGGAAGATTTCCTTCATGAGAGAATTCTACCTTCATTACAAAGTTCTTATCTGTAATCTTATCATTCTTAGCAACTGTTTCGTCTTTTACATCATTCTTAAGAGCTACTTCGATGTTTAATGCAACAGCTTTTGCATCTTTTAAGTCTTCTGCTGCAAATGTCATAAGAACGCCATCTGCTGTAGTTTCAACAACAAGGTCTCTGTTTTCAGCAACTGCTTTATCGATTTTAACTTCTAAAGATTCTTCATTGATAACATTATTTTCATCAGCCTCAGGAGCAACCACTGGTGGAATCAAAACATTTCCATCTTCTTCGTTTGGAACATACATGCAAGCAAACATCCAAATGTCATCTGCATTGTACTTGTTATTGAACTGTGCAATAACATATCCGCCCATATCGGTGTTATACCAGCCCTGCTGAGCACCATATGTCTTATAAACTTCCATTAAACCTTCTGTTAATGGATATAATAAAAGGTCACCAAAGTCTGGATGAGTCACTGAATCAGCATTTGCTAAACAAGCTTCCACATACTCACCATATGCAGTTGTAGAAACTAGTTCACCATTTTCATAATTCGAAACAGCAAGCTTACCAAAGGTTTCAGCTGTCACAAATGTGAAAACAGAGTCATCAAGGTTTACTAAAAGAACAGGGCCTGTCTTGTCATTTAAGTGATAGAATCCGTCATCACCTAATACAGCTACATCTGTTGTAGCACCCTGCACATCTACATATTCAATCGCAGAAGCATCGCCTGTGAATACATAAGCTTCTGCTGATGCTGCATATACAGTCTGTGGAATTTCATTTATTACAAGGTCTTCTCTTACAACTTTAACATTAGCAACATTTGTATCGGCTAATACAGCAATCATAATACTCTGTCCAACAGAGCTACATTCCCAAGTAAGTGTATTAGATGCAACTGTTTCTTCACTTGGAGTTGTGGTTACCCACATACCATTTGTACTTACAATACCCATTACACTATCTTCTGATGTTAATGTGTATGTACCAATTTCTGTAGGTTCAAATGTAAATACAGTATAAGCATACATATTGCTTACTGTAAGTGCATTGTCCCCCACTACGATTGGTGCTGTACTTTCGGCATAATTTTCATCGCCACCAGTAATTTCACCTTCAGTAGACGTATCATTATTGTTATTATTGTTGTTATTATTTTCATCATTTACCACACCAGCAGCAAATGCTGTAGCGAATTTTACTGTACCAGCACCTGGTGTATACGGTTCATATGAATCGTAATCTGACATATATGTAGGAACCCATACACCTAACTTAACAACATCATCAGCTGCTACAGTAAGTTTATATTCATTTTTATCATACTCATCCCAACCTGTTGAATAACATGCACCATTTACATCATATGTCCAACCGTTTGTGCACGCATCATTATCAATTGTAAACGTAAATGTGCCTGCTTCTGTTGCAGTCCATGTGTACCAATAGTCTGAACCATCTAACTCTTTTGTAACAGTTGTTCCAACTGTCAAAGTATCTGGATTACTTTTTGCACCAAGTGGCATATTAGCAAGAACTAACGAATACGTTTGTTCCTCTGATGTATTATTAACAATAGACATACTGTAATATCCATAATATGAACCTGCATTTGCTGTTGTAACCAGTTCACCATCTGTATCCCATACTGTTTGCATATAATTTAATGGAATTCCAAACCCTGTAGAACCTGTAATTGTCAACTGATAATCTTTCTCTGTCTCTGGTAATGTTGCATTAACATAATACTGGCTATTTGCCGGAACAGTTATAGTTGCTGTAGCATTTAAATTGATAGTAACTGCTTTTGGATTAGCTTGGGATCCTTCTGGATATACAATCTTTGCTGTATATTGCTGTTCTACTGATGTATTATTTGTAACTGTAAAACCAGCATAATATCCCCAGCTAGCAGAATCTGCCTGGATAGTAGTAGTTACAACGCCCGAAGTATCAGCTACCGAGTTTCCTGAAGCAGTCCATGTACCATCAGTTTCAGCACAAGAGTCAACACTAAATCCTGTTGCACCTGATACTACAAACTCATAACTTGCTCCATCTGGCATACTTGTTTCATAATAAACAGTTGAATTAGCTGCAACTGTAAGTGTTGCAGGATTATCATACAATCCTGTAGCTAAATCTGCTGTACCAGTATCTGCAGCCTGTGCTGTCACTGGTGCAAGTGTTAATACCATCACCAATGCAAGCGCTAAGCTTAACGCTTTTTTCATGATTTTTTTCATGATTTTTTCCTCCTTTATTTTTCATATTGATTGCCCTTTTTCTTTCCTAACATAATTTTGACAATCATACAATAAGATATTAGTATTTTATCACTTTTCCAGATTGTACGCAAGAAAAAACATTCTTTTTTGTATATTTTCTTATACATTTTTCCAATTTCTTTTATAATTTGAGCTTATAAGATACGAAAAAGGTGCAAAACCTTTCGATTTTGCACCTTTTATATACCTCTATAATCTATA